>PPYF01370188.1_pt1 | contig 114669 bp, 113 predicted proteins | sample 1559871 | NCBI WGS metagenome assembly PPYF01 (sample SAMN08240021, study PRJNA423297) | Human gut metagenome, whole genome shotgun sequencing project.
GACGATTAGATATTAACTCAGGAGGAACAAAAGGGCGGTTAGTGATCACAAATAATACTATTTATGTTTACGATGAAAATAATAAGTTGGTTGTTAAATTGGGCTACTTGGGTTAGTCGAATTCTTTTTCATAAAAAGGTTAATAAAATGCCATGGGGATTAACAATTTATAATGATAAAGGGGCGGTGGAAAACATCACCAGTTCATCATTTGTGCTCGACTTTATTAAAATTACAGGAGATGGAAGCAAACAATACACTGTTCCTCGTGGGTTAACATTGTATGCGACAGCAATTGGACGGCACAGTATTCGAACTTCTGTTTCAGGCAATACCGTCTATTGGAAATCCAATATAACCTCGCCATCGATGGATGGCATTATTATTGTGGGGTTAAAATAAATGAGTCAATATGGTTTGAAAGTATTTAATGGAAAAAATGCAGAGTATTTAAGTACATTAGAATCATTTGTTTTTTTTAAACGCATTAATAATATTAAAAAAGGAAATTATAATACAGGAATAAAAGAAACGGATGATCCGCCAATGGTCTTTTCAAGATGTACATCAATACAATCTGTTATTCCTGCTTCAATTTCGGTTATAAAAAAAGATGGATATTGGAACATTACTTGTCAACAAAACGGTGATGTTCTTTTTGAGTGTTATTTATTCGTCAGAGCCTCATATTATAATAAAGCCAAACCTCAAAAATGGGGTATTCAGATATTTAATAATAACCAGTTGCTTCAAGTCTCAGGAGCAAGACCATTAAGAATTCAGTCCATCACTGGGTTTTCTAATGGTAGACCTATTGGTAATGAATTATCAGTGGGTATCCAATGCGCTTCACTGTGTCGAGTTGTCGGATATTACTCTACACCGACATCTCCTTATCAACATGCCGTTATCGAAGTGGGAAGTTGCGGTTCAGGTACTAAAATCGCACCAATGCGATGGCAATTAACGGTATTGCCGGGGCCTAGTGCAAATTCAAGTACAGATGATGTGGTGCAGTATATTGATATTAAGGACTATCAATAAAAATAGAGAGGAAATGAGGTTTGTTTAGCAGTGGATTGAAAGGCACAATTCCTCATTTCATAGTAGTAGCAAGATAGATATCAGTGACCTTTTTAGGAAGGCAATACTTTTATGTTGATATTAAGGTAGTGTAAATAATAATGGTTAAAAATGAAAAACCAGTCATTATCTTTATAAGAATGAAGTGTTTAGTATATATTGTGAGTGATTTCAAAACTAAATTATATTAGTTTGTTATTACAACTAATATATATGACTAAATTTCATAAATAGGTTATATTAATTTTCTTATGTATATCTACATTATTTTTACGACAGGTTTATAGAATATAAATTTCATGATGAAACTTAATATAATTCCTAGAAAGCAAAAAATTCCAAGTTCAGGAATAAATACTGCATATTTAGAAGTTGACCTTTGGAATGATTTTTCATTCGTAACCATGTTTTATTTATCGCTACATGATGAAAAAGGTGTTTTACATAATATAGGGAGTATAAAAATTGGTTTTAAGGGGCAAACAACAGATGTGTCAACCTATTCTTTATTAGGTAACGGATTTGATCAACTTCCAGAAGATTATTTTTCTGTTGGACAGGATCTAGAATATTATCAAAATATTTCAATACTACCTGAAAATATAAGAAATAACTTACTTAATGCATTGAATGATATAGTTTATCTCCCTAAGCTAATTGAATTTGCTCAAGAGGAAGATGTTTTTCGGACATCATTGCTAAGAGACGTCAGTTTATCTGTTATAAAGGGACAGTTCTCTAGAGTATTGGAAGGGCTTCCCCCTTTAACTAATTTTGAGTTTAAATATATGAGGCCTGAAACAAAAAAAATGTCAGGTATCGAGTTGAAGTTTAAAGTAGAGGTAGAGTCTAGACCAAGCACTAATATTCATGCAATTATTGGGCGAAATGGGGTAGGGAAAACCACATTATTAAATGGAATGATTGAATCTATTACCAGCAAAGGTGAATCTGAAGCTAAGTTCTATGATATTGAAGGATGGCGTGATAATCCAATAGATACTGATTATTTTAGTAGTTTAGTTTCGGTTTCATTTAGTGCTTTTGATCCTTTCGAACCACCGACAGAACAACCTAATCCTTCTATGGGAACATGCTATTTTTATATAGGATTAAAGAAAAAAGGAGATATTCTTAAAGGACTTGTTGATATTCATGAGGATTTTCTCCAAGCCCTTAATTTGTGTTTTAGTCAAGATTCAAAGCGAGAACGATGGCTAAAAGCGATAGATACACTTGAGTCTGATGAAAATTTTGCGAATATGAAATTGAAAGATTTAGCTCAATTTTCGGGTAACAATTTATCCAGTAATGCTGAAAAAACAATTAAAAGAATGAGTTCTGGCCATGCTGTAGTTTTACTTACTATTACTAGATTGGTTGCAACTGTAGAAGAAAAAACACTAGTTTTAATTGATGAACCTGAAAGTCATCTTCACCCGCCGTTATTATCAGCTTTTATTCGAGCCCTATCTGAATTGCTTTATGATCGAAATGGAGTATCAATAATAGCTACACACTCTCCTGTGGTTTTACAAGAAATCCCTAAATCTAGTGTATGGAAAATCAATAGAATTGGGTTAATTACGAAAGCTAGCAGGCCTGATATTGAAACATTTGGTGAAAATGTTGGTGTATTAACTAGAGAAGTATTTGGTCTTGAAGTAGTTAAATCAGGTTTTCATGATTTATTAGTTAAATCAGTTAATAGTGGCCGTACATATAAGGAAATAGTTGGTGATTACAAGGAACAGCTTGGTTTAGAAGCAAGAGCCTTGTTAAAAACGATGGTAATACATCGTGATAGAGAAATTAACAAATGTTAAAACTAGAGCAACCTACCTACACATATGAACAAGTACTTGATCATTGTTGTTTAGGTATTACTGGCAATAATGAATTATTACAAAAAGTTATTAGTGGTAGAGATTTACTGTGCGATGAGGCTTCAGACTATATTGCAGTAGCTCTAACTGAAGAATTATATACAATTTCATCAACTATTAATCAACAAGGCTTAGAAGATCCGATAGTGATAGGTACGTTAAGAAAATCGGAGCTAATAAAGCTTTATAATACTTACTTTGTTAAATCAAATAAACCTGGTCGCGAAATATATGATGTTCTAATTGCAGCTGCTAACGAAAAATGCCCATTTTGTGGAGGAATTGGCCGTCCTAGAAACTTAGATCATTATTTACCTAAAGCACATTATCCTCAATTTTCTATATTACCTGTTAATTTAGTTCCTTCATGTAGAGATTGTAACATGGATGGTAAAGGAGAAAGCTTCGCTATTAGTAAATCAGAGCAAGTAATTCAGCCATACTTAGACAATGATCGCTATTTTAATGAACAATGGATTTTTGCTCGATATATAACAAATACAGATAACGAACCAGGAGTTATCGAGTATTTTGTTCATGCTCCAGAACATTGGAGTAATTCTCAGAAGCAACGAGTGATAAATCATTTTAATGATTTTAGTTTGGGCTTGAGGTTTTCAAAAGAAGCTAGTGTAAGACTAGTAACTTATTTGGCTCAAATTAAAAAATTACAAGAAGCTAAATTAGACATTGAGTCTGCTAAAGAAATTATATTAAGACCTATTATTGATGTAGCTCCATTTGTTAATCATTGGGATAGAGTAATGTGTTTAACACTGCTTAATGAGTTATAACATTGCATAAATTATTATATTTAGGATTTTAAGCTAAATAGAAATCATCTTATCAATAGAATATTTATGGTATAAAAACACTTATAATTCAAGTGCACATCGTAAAATAGAAGGTGCTATGAAAGATATAAATATAGAATTAGATTTTGGTGCAATTACAATTGATAATGCGACGTTTAAAGGTGAAGGCTATAGGTTCTATGAGGGCATGCTTGCTCAGATGAGGCAGTTTAAAGAAAGTCCTGTACAGGTTCTTCAAACTGATATCGTTCATAATGAAGCTATTAATCACATTGGGCAAGAAATATTAAAAACTCGCGCTTTAATTGACCAGGCATTAAGATCAGCTGATAAACAATTAAAAATAGAATCTAATATTATTAATAATGCAAGAGAATTACTATATGTTGATGGAACTGAAGCTGAAATAGCCGAAAAAAGATTAGAAAAATATTATGAGTTTATTGGGGCTGAAAAAATTCTTTCTGAAGAATATGTCGAACTTTCTGAATTGATGAAAATGTATTTTTCTATTGAAGCTCCCTTTGAAACAGGAAAAGACAAAAAAAATGAATTTCCAGATGCCATTGCGCTATTAGCACTTGAAGGATGGGCTGCAAAAAATGAAATAAACATTGTGGCTGTTAGTCAAGATAAGGGGTGGAAAAATTATTCTGAAAATTCAGATAGGATCACATTAGTATCATCTTTAGCTGAAGCGTTGGAGAAATTCCAACCTCACAATAAGGTTGCAAGTATTATTGCTCATATTCGGGAAGATTCTCTACTTGAAGATGATAATCATGTATTAGACAAAATTGAAAAGGCTATCGAGAATAGCATTGATAATCATGATATTTTAATTGAAGCAAGTTCATATATGCACTTTGAAACGGATGATACTTCTATAACATATCTTTCTCATGTGCTGGATAGTGACCCAGATGGATTAGTTCAAGTTAGTGTTATAAGCATTAATGATGAGACTATAGTTTTAAAAGTAGGGGCAACAGTTGAAGTTGATATTGAAGCCAGTTTTAATTTTTCAGTTAAGGATTCGATAGATCGTGACTATGTTTACATGGGAGGTAATGTTTGTACTATAACTGAATCCTATCATACTGATATATTGTTGACCCTTTCTGGTGATTTTTCTCAAGATTTCGATGATATTGAAGTTGAAGAAATTGAAGTATTAGAGACTATTAGGCATGCTGACTTTGGTGATGTAGAACCAGATTGGATGAATGAATAATTACAACTTGGACTTTAGCCCCTTAGCTGTATAGATTGCCTAAACACATTCCGAGCATTTGATAATATTATTTTTTATATCTTATGAGATTAATTTTATCAATATTGATGTTATTAGTAAAAATTATCACTTCCCCAAAACCACTCCAACCCAAACTAAAAATCAACCAGTTACATACAAACCAAGATCACATAAAAAATAAATTATCCCCTCAATAATTATAATTTATTTAATAAGTTACCTCATTATTATGGGTATAATGCTACGCCACATAGGTTGAGGGAGTATGGTGGGTAATACAACTAATTATCAGTATGATGTTTTATCAATAATTGTAAAAGAAAAAATCAGGACACCAATAAGACTCCAAAATTTTATAAATGATTGATTATATAAATCAGTCGGTTCCATCGAGCATCGACTCTACTCTGTTTTCAAATACTGCACCGAACTCCCATCAGGCAACTTCTTGCCTCTCTCACGATAAAATGCCAATCGTTCGTTAAAATACTCGCGCAGATGTGCTGGTTGTTGTCGTTCAACTTCCACGGCAACAACGGGCATATTGCGTGGTGTTTATATTTTATTGAAATAAAACATGTAGCCACAATTAGGGCATAATAAGATTAGGTTTTTCTTAAGTTTGTGTTTGTTTTGTTTAGCTACGTAAGAACAGCTTGGGCAGGTAACTTCTACTAGTGCGTCTTGAAACATTCTTATCACATTAAAAGCTTTCATATCTTTCACCCATTATAGGGATATCGTGATTCAGTGTACGCTACTTTGTATTTAATTGCTCAATTTTTGCTCTTTTATTTGTGGTGACAAGTTTTATTACACCACATGATAAAGCACAGCAAGTACGTTTGAGTATTTAAGGTGCCAGAAACTGTCTGTTGGTTAGCCAACTACCACACACTCACCTTCAATAAAATCCTCTCCGTCATCTTCGCATTTCACAAGACGACACTTTCCACATAAGCCATATCGACTAACGACACAACGAACACCAGGAGAGCTACTTGAGCCTTGGTGTTTGTTTTGTCGTCTCTCATAGCTGGATATTTTTTCTAACAAGCCATCTTTAACCATGCTATCTAATGTTCTGCGAGTAGATTCGAGAATACTTTTCTTGTTAAAAGAATCCTATCCTTTAAGCATTAAGCTACACCAGAAACCTCAAAAGGAGGGGTGCCTATTTCGCCAGCTACTCATGCAAAATTATCAGGCTTAAATAATTCCATTATCTTTTTTTCTTTCTGGATTAGCTTCATGAGGTTCATAACAGCTCCAGCTAGTTTTTGGATAGGTGGAATTAAAAATGAGGAGGTGGTATAAAAGTATCACCTTTCTTTTTTTTGCATTCATGTCTTATCTAAAAATAACCTCTAAAAATCCAAAAGGGGTATTTATGGGGGTATGAAAATTTATTTGTATGTTTATTTTTATATAAATCAGTGTGTTAACCTATTTATTTTGTTCTCTCCTCCTCCGCCATTTCAATATCTCCTAGCGTCTCCTGAAGTCTCCTAATCCCAGTAAAATCAAACCTTCGTACTGAATCATTGTCTCTTGAAAGAACCACCAGTTTGTTGGTAAAACCAAAATGGGTAGTAAGATGCTAAAAGCTTTAGAAGATCTAACTGAAATAGTCAGCTAAATTTCTGCGTGTATGATATATCATTCATCACTTGCTACCCTTATTATAATGTTCCGTGACCTTTGTTTTATAACAAATTTAGATGCCACTCTATTAAGGCTAATTTATTTAATAGTCAGATAAAGATGATTTCTTATTGATGATGTTAATGATAATTGTTAGCATTAACTCTCTATTATGGAGAGTATACTATGAAAAATAAATATCACCTGCTAGCAATATCTCTTTCAGCATTACTTCCTTTTACCGCATCAGCTACAACATATCCAGTTACTATTACGGATACAGATGGGCAAAAAATAACGTTAAAACATGAACCAAAACGCATTATATTACAAGATGGTAGAGATATTTTAACGCTGGCTTTGCTTGATAGAAATAATCCGTTTGAAAGGGTTGTAGCATGGAATAATAATCTAAAAAAATCGGATCCACAGACAGTTTCTTTATTAGAACAGAAATGGAAATCTAATATAAATGCAATCCCTGATATGGGATTTAATGACAAAGGTGAGGTTAATGCAGAGCAAGTTATTGCGCAACAGCCTGATGTTCTGATTGCTCAACTAAGAGCAAAACCCGCATTAGAAGGATCAGGTGTTGTCAGTATTTTAAAAGAGGCCAATATTCCTATTATTTATGTTGATACTTTCTTAGAGCCAGTCAAAAATACGAAAGAAAGTGTTGAACTTCTTGGTATCATTTTAAATAAAGAGAATGAAGCTAAAGAATATACAGATTTTTATCAACAACACCTAGATAATATTAAAAATAAAACTCAAGAAATTAAAAATAAACCAAGTGTATTTGTAGAAGCAAAGGCTGGAGCTAATGGTGATGGGTGCTGCTTTACACATAATAATGCAGGTTGGGGTGGTTTGATTCAAGCTGTTGGTGGTGACAATATTGGTAGTCATTTCTTACCAGGAGCCTCGGGTGTTATTTCTTTAGAGCAAGTTATTAGCACTAAACCTGACGTTTATATTGTAACGGGATCTCGCTGGATTAATAAAAATAATATTTCTGTACCATTTGGTTATGGGGTATCTAACAAAGAGGCTCAAGAAGGTTTCAAACGATTGAAGAGTCGAACTGGATTTAATCAAATCACTGCGGTTAAAAATGAACGATTATATGGTATATATCATAATTTCTATAATCATCCATATAACATCGTTGGCTTAGAGTATTTAGCAACCTTTATTTATCCTGAACAATTTGCTGAATTAAAGCCAGAAAATACCTATAAAGAGATAATAGAAAAATATACCACATTACCCAATGCTGAATTTCTTTGGGCAGCAAAAGCAGATAAATAAAAACTCAAGTTATAGCCCTTTTTTTAAGGGCTTTCTATCTTCATTTACATTTCGAACAATCAGAGTATCTGGCTTAATAAAGTTAAAATAAGGCTAATAACTATAATAATGAGCAATACACCTAGAAACGTTCTTGCTAAAAGGCAAGAGAGTGTTGTAGGAGGTGCTTTAGGAAAAAGTGCAGATAAACACCAATAGGCTAATATAGTGGTTAAAAAAATCGAAAAAAGTATATAACTAATAAAAAAGATCATTTATTGATACTCTTTTGGTGTTAATAATAAATAACAGTTCAGTTATCACTTCATTTTTGAACATCTACAGTATTTATCGTTCTATACCGTTTTATTAATATTTTCCAATACGTATTAAAGCATCTTCGACATCTTCATCATGATCAATTGTAAAAGCAATAAAATCCTCAGTTTTTGGAATTTTTTTGTAAGTCTCAGTTTGCTTAAACAGCGTTAGAGATTCTGAAAATATTTGAATAATTTTTGTTAAAATGTGAGAGTAAGAATCGTCTTCATAAGACGTTTGATAAAGTTGTTCTAAGTATCTTTCATCAATAGGATAAATAGTACTAAAGCATTGGTATTCCCAATCACCTGTATTGTACTTTAAGTTTTTTATCTCATCATTTGAATGGTAATTGTAGCTATTAGATTGATCTTGATAGTATTTTAATGTTTTTTGAAAATGTTCTTCAGTGTTAAAGCAAAGATTTATTTCTCCATACGCGGCATTTAAATCGAACGCAAAGGCGTAAAAGATTTCGCCACTTTTTTCCGTTAAAAATTTCTCTGTTTCTGTTATCGCAAAAGAAATAATATCATTTTTTATATTTTTAACTACTTCATCATTTAATATCATAGTTAAATCATAATCCAGTTAGATACAGCCACAATACTCTTTAATTAGAATAGTATATTAATATTATGATTTAATGATATAAAATAATCAGTTTCTACTTTTGATTCGTGATAAAAAACACCTAATGATAGCTCAAAAGGTGTTTTCGAATAATTATTGGCGTGCAGTAATGCGTTTCTCTTTACGATTAAACCAATTTTCACGCAATTTATCGTAACTAAGATTAAATGCATATGTATAGAAAAGGAAAAAGGCAAAGAAGCCGACTTCTAATAAGAATGCATTCCACAGTGACATATTTAATAAAAATGCCAATATTGGTAAACCAATGATCACAAAACTTAATTCAAATCCAATGGCATGCATGACTCGTATTTTTGTTGGTCTTGGGCCTTTGATTAAAGGCCAATAGCGGTCAAAAATCATGTTATAAAATAAATTTAATAACATAGCTAATGTTGATAAAACAATAGCAACGGTTCCCATTTGAAAAATTGAGCGACCCAAAATCCATGCACTAAGTGGCGCTGTTATTGTGATGGCTATCACTTCAAATGAAACAGCGTGAAAAACGCGCTCAGTAAATGTTTTTTGATATTGGCTCATATCCCACCTCAAATTAATTGTTTAGCAAAAAAACAGATGCAATTATTAGTGATTTTTTGTATATATACAAAATAGGAGCCATCGAAAAAACCGATACCATAATGAACTATTCCATAGAAACTCTGCGTACATTTGTTGAAGCCGCATCACTGAAATCATTTTCTGCTGCTGCTCGAAAATTAAATAAAAGTCAGTCTACAGTGAGTAGCACAATTACAGGATTTGAAGATGATATGGGCTTTGAATTATTTGAACGAAAGGGGAGAGAATCAACGCTAACCTTTGCAGGGCAAAAGGTACTAAGCTTAGTTGAAGATATATTAGCGGCAGATGAACGATTACAGGCATTAAGAATAGAGCTATCACCAGAAATGGAGCCTCGTTTAAGTTGCGTTTTTTCTGATATGTATCAACCCCCTTATTCTGAGCAACTCTTAAAAATTCTAGATAAAGAATTTCCTCATATTGAGTTTGAGTTTCTTGTCGCTGAAAATGATGATGTCATTAATATGCTACAAAATAATCAGGCACATATCGGTATGATGGAATCACGAATAGAATATCCAGCCGATATTGCTTTTGCCCGTTTACCCGTAAGTGGTGAGTTAGGATTATATGCACATAAAACTCACCCACTTGCGAAAGAAAAGCAAATTAGCTATCAACATTTAACCATGCATCGACAATTACGGCTAAGTAGTCGTGCTCAATTTGTCATCAATAGTGAAAAAAATTGGTTGGCACCTAACTATTTATTGATACTTGAAATGGCAGAGCAAGAAATGGGATGGGCAATATTACCCACTTGGTTAGTTGAGCAATTTGGGCATGACTTACTAGTCAGTCTGAATTATGACCAGTTTCCGAAAAAAATAGATATCGATTTAGTTTGGTCGAGAAATAATCCACCAGGAAAAGCAGGATATTGGATGATTGATAAATTGTTGAAAAATAATATTCAATCTTCTCGATAAAAATTAGGGAATCAATCACCTTCATTAGCAATAATGAAGGTGATATTAGTTCATTATTATCTTAATAATATTGACTTACCAACCACAGACATTTGTTTCTTCATCCATATCATAACCACGTACAATATTGATAAGATCTTTTACCATTAGGCTCGACATCTCTGCATCTAATAAATCAGCCCAAAAGCTTTCTTTATTGACAGAAACACCATTATTTTTATTTGTTAATGCTAAGGTAAGTTCTTGTGAATCAATATTTACTTTACTTTTTAACTCATCAACTAAGAGTAAAACTTCTTGAGTTGCAACATCTGGAATATACAGAATTTTAGGATTAAGAAAGATTTTTTGGGATTTATTTCGGCCATCAGCACTAATCAATTCTAATAAATAGCCTTTGTTTTCATTTTCCATAATCAACCTTTTAACCTTCAGCAAGTATTTTAGGATCGACATAAAAATCGACGTTAAAAACAGTATCTTGAGTTTTAGCTTCTATTTTGTGCCACGTCTCTGGTGGAAATACACCAAATTCACCTGCATTAATCACTAGAGTTTCTGTTGGCTCAGGGCTGAATTCATCTGCATAGGCGTAATAAATAATCGTACCTTGCATGACCGATAATTTAGGATAAACCCCTTGGCGAGTTCCTTTATCTAAATGTCTTTCACAAATTGATTTAGGGGCAGTGTCTTTCGTCCAAAGTGGTGTAGCACGTACATGAATATAGTGAGTGGGGATAATAATTCTTTCCATTTTACCGCCCTAAAAAACGTGAATAGATTGATTTTTATACTTTTTATCTTGATTAAAAAGAAAAATCGTAGTTGATAACGTAGTAAATTATTATGCGTTAAATAAAATCTACCTCTTATAATGAGGTATTTCAAATGCAATTTAATAAGAATATACAACGATATTATTCATTTTTTATCTAAGATATTGTTTTATTTTATTAAATTAATTTTTAATGTTTAAACTATTTTTTAGTTTAAGCCTGTTTTTTAGGCTGCAAACACGGTTTTTCGTGGGAATTTACTCATCAACATAGTTTCTTTGTTCTATAATTGATCAAGTCAAGGATATTAATATTTAATTCATTATTTAACATAATTGAGATATCACTATGGAATTAAAGGATTATTACGCCATTATGGGTGTTAAATCTACGGATGATATTAAAACGATTAAGACAGCTTATCGTCGTTTAGCAAAAAAATATCATCCTGACGTGAGTAAAGAGCCTGATGCAGAAGAGCGTTTTAAAGAAATTGCTCAAGCATGGGAAATATTAGGTGATGAGCAACGTAGAGCTGAATACGATGAGCTTTGGGCACATCGCAACGATCCTAGATTTAGACAATTTACGCAACAGCAATCAAATACAAATCAAGAACGTTTTAACCAAGAAGATTTTGACGATTTTTATGCTTCATTTTTCGGTCAACATTCTCCCTTTGAAGGGCGTCGAGCTCAACAGGCACCTAAACCGCGTGGGCATGATTTAGAAATAGAATTAGCTGTTTTTCTGGAAGAATCACAGGAAGAGCATAAGCGCACAATAAGTTACCACTTACCTGTTTATAATGTCTTCGGTATTTTGGAAAAAGAAATTCCTAAAACACTGAATGTTAAAATTCCCGCAGGTGTTATTGATGGGCAACGTATACGCTTAAAAGGGCAAGGTACTTCGGGTGAAAATGGAGGCGAAAATGGTGATTTATGGTTAACTATTCGTATTGCACCTCATCCTCTATTTGATATTAAAGGCCATGATTTAGAAATAGTTGTTCCTGTAACTCCTTGGGAAGCTGCATTAGGTGCAAAAATTCCTATACCAACAATAAAAGAAAAAATCTTGTTAACTATTCCGGCGGGAAGTCAGGCAGGACAAAAGCTACGTATTAAGGGAAAAGGGTTAGTTAGCAAAAAGGTCAGCGGTGATTTATATGCAATTTTAAAAATTGTGATGCCACCTAAACCCGATGAAAAGATACGCGAATTATGGCAACAAATTGCAGATAGCCAGACCGATTATAATCCACGTAAAGACTGGGAGAATAAATAATGGGTCAATTAACAACAACAGTATTTACTGTCACTGAGTTTTGTCATCATACGGGAATATCAAATGATGAGCTCAAAGAGTTTGTAGCTCTTGGTGTGATCGAACCGCTAGAAATTGAAACTCAGGAGTGGTTTTTCGATGACAATGCTATTGTGGTGACACATCGCGCATTAAAACTTCATAAAGAACTCGCATTAGATTGGCATGGTATTGCCATAGCACTGACTTTATTAGATGAAAATGAACAGTTAAAACAAGAAAATAAGCAATTACGTCAGCAGTTAATGCGTTTTATAAATGAATAAAGATCAATAAAATAGCCACTAAATGAGTTAAATACTTTTAGTGGCTATTTTTATGCCACAGTTTTATTGTCAACTCACTACTTTAAAACACTTTATTTATTGATTTTAATAATTATTTTCCCTCCTTTTTATTCCCTAATTTCTAAAACTACCATGCTATATAAATGAACAAAATAGCGATGTGATCACACATAGATTCATAATCATTAGGTTATTATTATCATAATAAAGCAGTTATTTAATACTACCTTTTTCATAAGATATTTATCTTTCGTAAGGGAAAAATAATGAAGTCGATCCAAACCAATAAATTAATAGAATGGCGTAGAACGTTTCACCAGTTTCCAGAAATTGGCTGGACTGAATTTGTAACGACAGGCACGATCATCAGCATATTGAGAGAGATGAATATTGAGGTAAAAGCGGGGCCTCATATTATTTGTCGAGAAAGCATTTTAGGTCGAGATGAAAAATTAGTTAATGAAGCTATCAAAATAGCTGAAGAAAAAGGGATCAGCACCGAGTTATTAGTTGAAATGGATGGTTTAACAGGGTGTATGGCAATTATTGATACAGAAATTCCGGGGCCTACATTTACTTTTCGTTTCGATATTGATTGTGTTTATGTCCAAGAGTCAAATGATGATTCTCATCTACCTAATAAGCAGGGATTTGCGTCATGTCGCTCTGGATTAATGCATGCATGTGGTCATGATGGGCACACTGCGGTAGGACTTGGCTTAGCACATTGGTTAAAACAGAATATTCACGCTTTACGTGGGAAATATAAATTAATATTCCAACCCGCAGAAGAAGGAGTGAGAGGTGCAAGAGCAATCAGTGATAGTGGAATATTAGATGATACCGATTATTTTATGGGCATGCATATTGGATGTAATTTGAAAAAAGGTGAAATAGCACTCGATCCTTTTGATTTCCTTTGTACTACTAAATTAGATATTTCTTTAAAAGGCAAAGTCTCTGATGCTACGGATGAGCCTGAAAAAGGAAATAATGCTTTAGCTGGGGCTTGTTTTTTAGCTAATGAAATATTAGCCATACCAAGACATGGTAAAGGTATGACAAGAGTGAATGTTGGCACTTTAATTGCGGGTGAAAATCGTAGCCTTATTCCTAGTTCCGCGAAAATGCAATTAGAAGTTCGAGGACAAGATGCCGAAATAACGCAATATTTGTTTGATAATATAAAAAGGTATGTCGATGCTGCCGCAGTTGCTTACCAATTAGACACAAAAATAGAAATTACTGGTGAAGCAACAAACTTCAGAAATGATCCTGAAATGATAAACATCATGCAAGGTGCTATTAATTCACACCCAGAATTAGTCAATATCACATTACCTTTAGGGGGAAGTGAGGATGTTTCATTAATGGTAAGAAGGGTACAAGAGAAAGGGGGAAAAGCGATATTCTTTTTGGTGGGTGCCGACCAAAGTGATGGGCATCATAAAGAAAAATTTGATATCGATGAAGAAGCACTTTCCATCGGCTTAACACTTTTTACTGAAGGCATCCTCTCTATCCTTAATATGTAAAAATAATAAGAAGGTCTATTCTATTTACCTATATTACATAGAATAAGACCTTAATATTTATTTAATTGGAGTTGAAAATAAAGAGGCTTCTGGTTGATGCTCCTTAATAAACTCAATATAGAGCTGTGTCTCATGCTCGGTCTTTTTCGAGGTGAAAAAAAAGATATTACTCATAATAGTGGGTGCGAATTCTCGATAAACAATATCTTCTGTTTCAATAATAGGAAATGAATTAATTAAACTCACTCCTAACCCATTTTTTACAAATGCCATTGCTGTGTTTTGATCAGAAACTTCAGCAATAATATTGGGCTTAGATTTTGATTTATTGAGTGCTCGATCAATAACTGTACGGCCAATATTATTTTTAACTAAAGCGATAAAAGATTGTTCATGTAAATCATCAGGTGTAATGATGTTTTTTGTACATAGCTCATGTGTTTTAGGGATTGCACAAATAATTTGAGTTTCTCTCATCGGAATTTGAGTCAAATTATAATTGCTATTAATGGTCATATTATCAGTAATAACAATATCAGCTTGTTCTTTTGCAATTAAAGAAAGTAGTTGCTCACTTCTAGATATTTCTAAGTGGACATTAATTTGATATGTTTTGATAAATAGAGCAGTGACCTGATTGATAAAACCATAGGCTAATGTTGGTGGAACTAGAATTCTTAAGCTCCGTTTTTTTTCTTGATGATGAAAATGGCTCAATCGGCTGAAAGATTCAGCGATATTGGCGATTTCTTCATAAAGCAATAAGGCATCAGAGTTTGGTATTAATTTATTATTTTCACGAGTGAATAACTTTTTTCCACAACGTTTCTCGATCTGATTTAATGTCTGGCTTACCGCTGGTTGAGAAATACCTAGCTGCTCAGCTGCATTAGTGACACTTCCCTGATCAATCACGGTTTGTATAATTTCAAGGTCACGTAAAGTTGCCCATCCTCCTGACCAAGAAGTTCTTTTTATATTAATTGCCATTGTGTTTTTTGTTTTAGTCAGTTTATCTTGTGTTAGATTATACAGTTAATAAGTTGATTATTAAATAATAGCGATGATGGAAAATTTATAGAGCAAAAAGATAAGGATAACTCATATAAAACCTCTTGTTAGGGTATTACAGATGCTTTTCTTTATCGCAATATAAAACAATTAACAAAGGTTGTTATGGTATGCAATATATCGTTATTATCTTTAATATCAAAAACTGTTTTTATAAATAACGTAATTTTGAATCACATAATAAAAGGTTGTTAATAACAAATTATTTTTCTTTTTTATTTGTATTTTAAATGAATCTTTTAATAAACCTTATTGATATTAATATGATGCATATAATTAATGTTTTTATTTTAAAATATAATGGTCATTGAGATATAAATCACGGAAACCCACGCTTTTTCATTGTTAATATTTTGCATCAAATTATCTATCTGGTTTTTTATTTTGACTCTAAAAAGATACTTAATTGATCTACAAATTATAAATAACAAGCAAATGGGGAGTTTTATGTCTTTATTCAAAAAGGGTATTATTGCCTTATCCGTTAATATTGCATTAGTTTCTTCAGCTTTAGCCTGTACAACGTTGTTAGCAGGAAGTGAAGCAACAAATGATGGTTCGTTGATTATTGCTCGTAGCGCAGATAGCGATGCATTAAAAGCACAACATTTTGTTATTCATCCTGCCAAAACGAATCAAACGGGTATTTACAGTACCAAAGAACATAACGGTGCTAATAATTTTACATATCCATTACCTAAGAATTCATTGCGCTATACCACTGTACCGAATTGGAAAACACAACTCCACGGTGCAACAGGATTTAATGAACTGGGTGTGGGTGTCAGTGGTACTGAATCTATTTTTGCTTCACCTAAAGCACTCTCTTTTGATCCCTATGTTGAAGAAACTGGGATAACTGAAGATGACATTCCAGATGTTCTACTTTCAAGAGCAAAAACAGCTCGTGAAGCCGTGGAATTATTAGGTAGTATTATTGAAAAGCAAGGTGCTGGTGAAGGATTTGGTGTTGCTGTTGTTGATAAAAATGAGCTTTGGTATTTAGAAACTGGAACTGGACATCATTGGATCGCACAAAAATTACCTAAAGATAAATACTTTGCAACAGGAAACCAGGGTCGATTACAACACTATGATATTAATAGTAATGATGTTTTAGGTTCTAAAAATCTCGTGGAATTTGCTGTTGAAAAAGGGCTTTATAATCCTGAAAAAGATGGGGCATTTAATTTTTCAAAAGCTTATACACGAGATGACGAACGAGATCGTACTTATAATGATCCGCGAGTATGGATTATCCAGCAACAATTTAATCCATCATTAAAACAAGCTGTGGATGATGGTCGTAATTTCGCACCTTTATTAACGCCAGAGAAAAAAGTATCTGTTGAAGAAGCTAAAGCGATGTTACGTAATCACTTTGAAGGAACAGAGCACGACCCATATACCAATGGATTAAATGGTAAAGAGCCATGGCGCCCAATTAGTGTATTTAGAACTTATGAAGCGCATGTCATGCAAGTCCGTCCAGAACTTCCTCAAGAAATAGGAGAAGTCACTTATGTAGGATTAGGTATGGCGGATTTAACTGCATTTGTTCCGTATTACAGTGGATTAAAAGCTTATCCGCAACATTATGGAATAGGAAGCAATCAAGCAGACAATGATTCTATTTACTGGAAATATCGTAAATTACAAACATTAGTAATGACAGATTATCCAAAACTCGCACCAATAGTGAAAAAAGCTTATCAAGAGTGGGAAGCAAAAACCGCATTAGAGCAAAAAGAAATGGAAGCTAAATATCTCACTATGGTGAAAACAGATAAAGCTGGTGCAGATAAAATGCTTAATGAATTTAATCTACGAGTCATGGCAGATGCTGAAAAATTAACTGAAAACTTAATGAATGAATTGTTTACAGTAAGAACAAAAGATATTCAAGACGATATTTTCTTTGCTAATAAGTCTAAGAAAGATTAATAGAAGAGAAGTCTTTTAGATATCTATTTTAATAGAAAGATCCCAATTCAATTGGGATCTTTTTTGTAGATGAAACGTATTAAAGAACAGGAATATAGTAGCTAATTTTTTTTAAGTATTGTTCACTTTGCTCAAGTAATTTATCGTAACTCATAGATTTTTTTAGCGTATATTGTTCAATATCAGGGCCTGGTCTACGTAATAAATTCATTTTTGGTAATACTTTAGTATATACCGTGTAAATAATATCATCGTAACTTGTTAATGAGTCTAAGATTTCATCCATATCAAAAGTAATTGCTAAGTAATTACCACTAGGTAATTCTAATTGTGACATTGACGATAGATTAGATGTTGTTGATAATTTTTCTTTATCAACGGCAGTACTATAAATGTACATCGTATCTTCTAATGTACTCGCAGATGCTCGATGCATTGCATATAGCTCTGTGGGTATTGTATGTACGTCCTTTAAAAATTTACGCCAAAATTCCTTTCTAAATTTTTTCTTGTCTGAATTCCACGTTGAAACAGGTTTGTTGTATTGGTGAGACATACCCGCTAATTTTAGGGAAGGAAAGGTAACGACTTCATATTTAGCGCTAAGTTCAACAGTTTCTAGTGCAGGGAAAATCAGCTCACTAATATCCCAACCCGGCTTTTTTCTGTATTCGGAAGGCGTAATATTAAACTGTTTTTTAAATGCGCGACAAAATGTTTGTTGAGAGTCAAACCGATATTTCAATGAAATATCAAGCAGGCTACAACGCGTTATGCGTAAAGCATAAGCACCGCAAGATAAACGGCGGGCGAGTATGTATTTTCCTAAAGATATTCCTGTATATGCTTTAAATAAACGCTGAAAATGCCATTTTGTATAACCTGATTTTTCAGCAACAATATCCAGTGATAAGCTTGAATCAAGATTTTGTTCAATCCAAACAATAATATCTTTAACAACATTCTCTTGAAGCATGAATATTCCTATTCTTTTTCTCTATCGATATTTTTCAATAAGATCGACTTAATTTATTGAACTACAATAAATTTATGTGTTCTAGGATAGTAGCATATCGTATAGTGATAATTACACTGAATAAAGTAAAATAGACAGATATTAATGTAAAGTTATGTATTGTAATTTGTTTTAATTAAAATTAATTTTAATTAAAAGATTGCATTTTAACTCACTCATCAATGATTGATGACTTGTTATTAAAATTAATCTTAAATTAAAATATTCATATATATTTTTAGTTTTAAAAAAATGCGGAGATATCCTATTTTATATTTAAAAGATAAAGCCTAGCCTAAATTCATTAGTAAAATCTTACTTGGTTATTTTAGGAGATGTAAATGAATAAGTTGTTTTCTATTTCTGCTATTGCATTAGTTTCTTCATTAATAACAGCTCCTGCTTTGGCAGCTAAAACGGATACTTATAACTGTGAAGGCCAAAAAATCAGGGTTTCTTTCCCTACTGAACAGCTAGCTGTTATGTATTACAGCGATGAAATTATTGTTTTAAAAGAAGCTATTGCGGCTAGTGGTGCTCGTTATGTTGGTGAGAATTTCCAAATTTGGGGTAAAGGCAAAGGTGAGTTTAATTTAGCAACGATTTCAGAAGATGATGCCGTTAATGGACGTGTTGCTGAAGATAAAGGACGTACTTGTAAATTAGTAAAATAACGTAGAAGTAAGTCATAAATAAAAAAGAGAACAATAAAATTGTTCTCTTTTTTTATAAGAAAAAGATTAAATAAATATAGTAAAAATTGAAAATAAAAACGATTAGTATCGATAAAATAATAACGAATTTTTTATCACACAAATAAATTGGTCATAGGAAATAAATTAGTTATAAAGATAGTCTTATTGTGATTTTCGCTGTGGTGATCAATGATAGGACTCTTACCTATTACGGCTAATTTGATTATACTAATAGAGAGTAGTATGAAATCTACTCATTTTTGTTTTTTTAAAACGAAAAATAAATTTAGGTTTATCTACTTATCTGCAACGAAACAAAATTTATTACGAGTTTATATGAAGTCTTACCCTTAGCTAGTCTCAACATTAATTTTTAAAAGCAAAACTTAAAAATAGACATTGCTGTGCAAATTGGCAGGTAATGTGTTATCAAAAATTAATAAAAGACAAAATTTAATGAAAATTAAAAACTCAAGAAAATATAATGTATCATTACCAGATAATAGAATTTTAACGTGGTATGAATCAGGTCCAGAGCAAGGTAAGCCAGTATTATTTTGTACCGGTGCAGGTATGAGTGGTTTATTAGGAGTCGAAGTTGACCTTTTAAATAAGCTTAATATTCGGTTGATTACACCCACTCGCCCTGGATTAGGCGATTCCACCTTTGATCCTCAAAAGTCGTTAAAATCTTTTTCTAAAGATATTTTATTTTTATTAGATCATCTTCGTATTAAAAATATTAATGTAATGGGGTTTTCACAAGGTGCTGTTTTTGCTATGGCGCTTTGTGTTTATTGTCATGTTGATAAATTACTTATTGTCGCAGGACAAGATCAATTTGACTATCCAGATACACAAAATAAGCTAACAGATGATGTTGTTAATATGCAACGTCAAGCTGTTGGATCACCAGATTCGTTAACCAGTTGGATTAAGCAAAATATAACAGCCAAGTGGTTAATGGATTTTATTCTAAATTACAGTGCCGATGTTGATTTGGCTATTTATAAATCAATTGATTTTTTCCCAGTTTATCAAGAATGTATGGTAAAAGCCTTTAAACAAGGCAATGATGGATATACTCAAGATTTGCTGATTACTATGCAACCTTGGGGATTTTCACCTGAAGAAATAAAGACACCAACAACCTTATGGTATGGTATGAAAGATACCAGTACAGTTCATTCTCCAGATTTTGGGGATTTATTATTTCAACGTTTTCCTAATGCTGAGCGGCATTTATGGCCAGAAGAAGGCGGTTCACTTTTATGGACGAAAACAGAAGAAATTTTATTAGAACTAGCTGATTAAGGTGATGTAGTACATTAATGATAGAGTAGATATTGGTTATCTTAAAAAAATAACAGTATCTACTTTTTTATTCATGTTCTTAAATTAAAATAATGAGATAGGTAAAATAGATAATTATTTTTATCTTATAATTATTTTCTAATTTGGCGGGTGAAAAGTTTTTTTAAAATAAAGATGAAAATAATTTGCTATAAAACGAATTATATGACTTAATAGCGCCACTGGTTTGGAAGTACAGACCTATTTATGTTAGTGCAGTTTTAAGTAGTTCACCGTTTAGCGTTATCCCTGATACCTCTTCGTTGCGAATTCCTTCAAATAGTGACCATAAGTAAAAATCCGAAATCAAACCGCAAACAATGCCTTATGGCAAAATAATTAATTAAAGGAAATCTTATGTCTAATACAATGACTGGTACAGTAAAATGGTTTAACGATGATAAAGGTTTTGGCTTTATCACTCCTAAAGACGGTAGCAAAGACGTATTCGTACACTTTTCAGCGATCCAAAGCGATAGCTTCAAATCTCTGAAAGAAGGTCAAGAAGTTTCATTTTCTATCGAAAATGGCGCTAAAGGCCCAGCAGCAGCGAACGTAATCGCTCTGTAATTTACTGTATATATTGCTTAATGCAATATGGATACAAGTAAGATCTAAAAAACCTCACTTCGGTGGGGTTTTTTTATATCAATTTCTAGTATTATTTAAATTTGAAGTATATTTAGTAAAGCGTATAAAAAATAGTTTTATTAAAGTTATATAAGTATTTAATGTAAATTATTTAAAATTCTATAAAGTTATTTACTTTAATGCCTAATAATTTTTACAGATAAATAAATTAATGGATAAATAAATTCTTATAATGGCAAAATAAAGGCATTAAGACATTGCCTTCTCAATCAAAAGAAAGAAAAAAACTTTATTAGAATAAAAAATATCAGATAAATCATAAAAATAATTTAAGATAAAAATTAAATTAATATTTAGTGACTTATCTTAAACAATTGCTGTCTAATTTAATGTGGCTTAAATGCTTTTTAGTTCCTAAAGGACAAACTTGTGTACGCTAAAAATGTTTTCTCATTGCATCTATTACATCCAAAATATATCTTAACTTGGTTTGGTGTCTTTATTCTTTTTTTATTAGTACAACTTCCTTATGCTTGGTTACTTTTTTTAGGTAAACATCTTGGGTTGTTATCTCGTTTCTTTGTCAAAAGAAGAGTTTCGATCATAAAGAAAAATTTAGAATTATGTTTCCCTAATAAAGATGAAAATGAAATTAACAAGCTTGTTATGGATAATTTATCGTCACTAGGTGTCGCATTATTTGAAACGGGTATGGCGTGGTTTTGGAGTGACCGCCGATTAAAAAATCTCTTTGAAGTACAAGGGATCTCCAATTTTACTGATGCAAATGATAAAAAAACTGGAATTTTATTAATTGGTATCCACTCTATGTCTCTAGAGCTGGGTGGGCGCATTATGGGGCTTTGTTTTCCTGTGAATGCGATGTATAGACCACATAATAATAAAGCGATGGAGTTTATCCAAACTAAAGCAAGATGCCGTTCAGATAAGGGCATGATAGATAGACGCAACTTAAAGTTTATGGTTATGGAGTTAAAAAAAGGGAAGGCAATTTGGTTTGCTCCTGACCAAGATTTTGGTTTAAAAGGTACAACATTCTCTCCATTCTTTTCTGTTGAAAAAACATCAACTTCAAAAGGAGTTGCTATATTAGCAAAACTATCAGGGGCACCTTCTTTAACTGTTACTTTGGTCAGAAATGAAAATCAGAAAGGTAAAAAATACAGTTTAATCATTGGTAAAGAATTGATTAATTATCCTTCTGAAGATATTCAAAATGACACAGATAGAATGAATAAGTTGATTGAAACCGAAATTATGCGAGCACCAGATCAATATTTATGGGCTCACCGCCGTTTTAAAACTCGACCAGCAGGTGAAGCCAGTTTTTATAATTAATTATGAATATTATATAAAAAAAAGACCAACACATGATGTGTTGGTCACAGTAAATACTGGAAGCAATGTGAGCAATGTCGTTGTGAAAAACCAAGTAAAATACTCAACTATTCACAAGATAAAAGATAATTATTATCATTTGACTTGTCAACCCTAATATTTGTATGGATTTAGAAGATAAAGACAGGGGATACAAAGCAAAGATAAGAAGTAAAGATAAGAAGATAAAAAATTTTATAAATAAGTTAAAACAGAGTTAGCAGATATAGAGATAAACTATATCTGCCTAATATATTATAACCATAATAGAGAATACCATTTATATAATAATGAATTCTAACTCTTGGAAAATATATACTCGTTATTTAATAATAAATATTATTTCTATTTGATAGAAATTAATGTTTATTAAAAATATAGGATTTTAAACTTGCTATATTAATTGTATACGATATCCATTATTCCTACATTTTCTTTGATCCAATTTATGCTCATTGAACCTTTATTTTCACCTAATTGAGCATTAAACATTTTATTGGGTTCGATTTTATGTAAAGTTTCTTCCATTTCAGTTCCATTCCAACAATTTGCTTTAAAAGTATTTCCTACTGAGTCGGTCATACAATTCCCCTCTACAATTGAACCTGTAAATGTAATTGTTCCTGAACCGATTACTTTATTATTATTTGCCATAGTTGGAGCTGATAATAAAAGTGCTAAACAAGTTCCGATAATAAAATTCTTTTTCATTTTATATTCCTCAAATATTCTTTCGTTGGTTAATTTCTTGATTTGTTTTTCTGTGTACGATGAATAAATATCTTTCCGTACCGAGTTGATGGAAGAGATATTAGAGGAAAAAAATATATCAATCTGTAAAAAATCTTGATGGTTAATGACAGGTAGATAAAGATTTATGAATGAATTTATGATTTTAACAGTACACAATTATTAATATAAATTGATTGTTATTTATATAATCACTTGAAAATTAAGGGTTAAATTTATTTTTGATTATTTTTGTTAATAAGTTAACTTTTTTTGATATTAGTTAAGTTACTTAATTTTTTAGTGATACATTTTGTCGTTAAAATAGAAAACTTATAAAATGAGTAATTTCAGAGTTCAAAAAAATTTGTCAAAGTATTACAAAGAAATGGTTATTAAGAATAAAAAAACATCTTTATTCGATGGTTTTTAAATAGATAAGATAGAACTTGATATTGAAGGGAAGCAAATTATAGGTAATTGTCCATTGCAAAAGACATAACAGGCATAATATGTTTGCGCTATGGGAAAAAACAGGAAAGTACGTTTAGTTTGAAAATAGTGAGAGTTTAGCGATTGAGCATCTTAAGAGGACAATTGAGATAAAAAAATCCCCGCACGAGGCGGGGGAAAAATTAAATATCTATCAGTGATGAAATACTGAAACCAATAGTAAGGGAAAAAAAGATATCAATCTGTAACAAACTTTAAAAAGAAATAATAAGAATAAAGTGTAGAGTTGGAATAATTTTCTGAAAAAATAAAATTTTATTTGATTTTTTCTATTTAATTATTTGATTTTATTTGATTTTAATTTTCACTTAACAGTGAGGCTAAATGATATAAACTAAAATCATCTTGGTTTAACTATAAAGTTTGCATACATTTAGTTGAAAATTTTGATAATTTACTTTGTTGGTTAGGATAACAATATGCTTATTTATAATGAGATTGGAATTAAAAATAGACAATAATAAGACCTTATTATTGTCTATTTTAAAAAATTAAAGAAAAATGTATATTTATCTGTTAGTTACCATTTTGTTACATCAATTTCATTGTTCTGATATACCTTCGCAATATAAGAAGAGATATTGTTGCGTATATAAGGATTTTTTTCTTTGGGATACATTTTCCAAGCTTGTTGTAAATAAGGTAATAACTCACTATCGATGTAATTTGAGCTCGATAATGCCTGAATTGCACCTAAGCAGATCTCTTCATTTTCAGAGATTGCGAGTTCATAAAATGCTGATGTTTTATCTTTTAAATTAATATCATGAGAAGCTGCATAAATTGCACTTCTTATTATTTCTACGTTTGAGTGAGTAAAGAAGGGTTGGAAATCTTCAACTAAAACAGCTTTTAATTCGGCCAAAGAGTAACCGATAAAACGCAATGTATCTTCGCTATTCGTTACTTTAAGGATTGGGAAAAGGTTATCTTTGAAAAGAGAACATTGATCTCTATATTTAAAGTAAATAATAGGAATAACAATGTCTGTTTTTTCATCAAATGGAGCAACTAAAGCTTGCTGAATATAAGGCAATGCTTGTTCTTTAAAATAAGAGGCTAAAACATTTAACGAAACTTTATATAACTCAATATCTTCAGTTTGCAGTTGTTGTTCTAGAAAATATAAACTGCTGTTGGATAATTCAGGTAACTTAGTTAATGAGTTGATAGCACTAATTTTTTTCGTTATATCTTTATTATTTTTGGCAAAATGAAGTAACGTTTCTTCATTACCTCCCATTCGATGACCAAACCAGCTTGTATCATAGCCTAAAATCACTTCATCTAACCAACGTTCGTACCACTGTGTAAATGAAGTTTCATAGGAAAATATGTAAGGAGTATCTGAGTTAACCCAATCAGATGTATATAAAATATGACCTTTATATTTACCATTGACCACTAATAAAAGATCGTATTCACATCCACAAGTACCTAAATAAAGCGTACCTTGATGAACTCTATCGCAAATAATATCAAAGTCTTCATCACTACAGTCTTCGGGGACATGACAAAGTGCTTTCCACTCATCAATATTCATTTTAGGTTTAAGTAAGCAGGGTAATGCACAATTTTGTACACCATTTCTATCTATTGCGTCATCAAAAGCATATAGGCCATAGTAAGGGCCTGCACCACCATAAGAGCCTGTACCACCATTGCCAATTTGAGTTACAAAGGCGATATAATCTTCGGGAAATTCACATCCAGCCTTTGCTTGTAGTTGGTTAACTTTCTCTATCGAGAGTGGAGAGTTTAGTTGATATTTATGATTGTCAGCACCAAACTCCTTATATTCATGATCAATACTAGTTGCTAGTACTAATTTCTCACGGATACGCTCGATAGGATTATCTGCATATTTTTTATTAAGTTGTTCCCATTGCTGCTCTGGTGTTAGCTCTTTATTTTTTCCAATGATGGTGGAAATAAAACCCATAATTTAAAGTCCCTATTGATGATATGGTTTAATTATAACGTGGTGATTTCATGATCCTTTTTAGATAGTGATAACCAAATACAATATTACTATCTTACGCTAGATTCACTATAAACTATTTTAGCTTTAACAAGATAATAGTATTTTGAAGGAAAGTATGTCCTCCATTTAGGGTTAAGTGGGTTATGGAATAATACAGATAAAAAAAAGACCAACGCTAGGAGAGTTGGTCAATAAATACTAGAAGCAATGTGAGCAATGTCGTTGTGAGAAACCGAGTAAAATACTCAACTATTCACAAGGTAAAAGATAATCATTATCATTTAATGTGTCAACCCTAAGAAAGTTGCGGTTATTATTTATTCACACTAAAAGTCAATGAATTATCTTACTTTATAGAAACTAAAGTTGGAATTTTATTATTAATAACAACAAGATCACTACTTTCTGATTTAGTATTTATCGTATTCTTAACAGCATTCATTTTTTTCATTTTATTGACTAAATCTTTAAAATGCTGAGAGCGTAAATGTATCGTTTTCTTAACCATGAATTTTCTCCTTATGAATTGTAGTCATAACAATAATAAGGATATTATTTAAATGCAAATGATAATCAATACTATTTAAAGTGTGTGATTTGATGGTAAAGTGCTTATGTTCAGGTAAATACTACGATTTTATCTGCTTTTTTGTATAAGTTTTCTTATCTTTGCTCTCTTAAAAGAGTGATATTATGAATAATAAAAGGAACTAACAGAGGATTTTGGCGATGGCATATGATTTAACGAAGAGATTAGTCATAGGGCTTTCCTCTAGTGCATTATTTGATTTAGAAGAATCAGATAATATTTTTCGCACACAAGGAGAGGAAGCTTATCGAAAATATCAACATAAAATGCAGGATGTACCTCTAAATAAAGGTGTTGCATTTCCTTTTATTAGTCGGCTTTTGAAGCTAAATAATATTAGACCTGACGATCCACTCGTTGAAGTTATTTTGTTATCTAGAAATGATCCCGATACTGGGTTAAGAGTGATGAATTCTATTGAACATTATAAGCTAGGGATCACCCGAGCCGTATTTCTTCAAGGGAAATCACCTCATATTTATATTCCAGCATTTGATATTGAGTTATTTTTATCTGCTGATCATGACGATGTTTTACAAGCAATTAATGCAAATTATCCAGCAGGACAGATATTAGAAGGCCATGTTAATGATGATGATGCTGATGAATTAAGAATTGCGTTCGACTTTGATGGTGTGATCGCTGATGATGAAGCAGAAGTTATTTATAAAACTTCAGGGGAGTTATCTCAATTTCACAAGCATGAAGCTAAAATGGTTGATGTTCCTCATAACCCTGGACCATTAAAAAAATTTTTACTGCGTATTTCTGATATTCAAAAATTAGAATTAGAAAAAGTAAAACAAGATCCTACATATATTCCATTACTTAAGATCTCTATTGTTACTGCGCGTAATGCACCATCTCATAAACGTGTTATTAATACGATGAGAACATGGGGAATTTCTGTTAATGAAGCCTTTTTTATGGGTGGAGTAGAGAAAGCTAATGTTTTGAGAATTCTAAAACCTCATATATTCTTTGATGATCAAAAACTGCATTTAAAATCATCATCTGAATTACCTTCTGTCCATATTCCTTTTGGAATAGCAAATAGAAAAATAGATAATAAATAATAAGTATTTAATTATTGAGTGTCTGATATATAGCATACACTCAATTTTTATTTTGTCTAATTATGTTTTTCCTTTAATTTAAATAATAACTCTATTAAAAACTGGATCTATTTTATAAAAGTAGTATGGTAGTTATTAAATAACTACTAAAAATTATAAATCATAGATATTTATAATTAATTTTAAGAGGTTTTAACTTTAATTTAAAGAAGGAAAATTGAAGTGGATAATAATCATAGATTTTTTTCTGACGAAGTGTGCCCTAAAACTGCATTATATGGTCAATTTTATGGTGATAATCACTATGCTGGCCGAGATTATGAGCGAAAAATATATTATGGAAATAAATTCCCAAAAACTAAAAAAGGTTTTTATTTTAAGAAATTAATGAATTTTAAATAATAGCAATAATAAGTAAGTAATATGGGATCATTTTAAATGTAGATATCAATATTTTTTAAATTGGTACATATTTAAAAACAAGTTGATGATTGCGTAACTTATGAAATTTACTACGCTGAAAAATAACAGCGCAGTAAAAATTATTATTGAGTCTTTTCAATACCAATAGGTTGATAACCTTGCCATAAAGGTTGGAAATGTTCACCCGAATTATTTGGTATTAGCTGAATGTAAAAATTACCGATTTTGCTTAATAAGATGCAATCATCAACATCTTTTAAATTGTCTTTATGTTGTTGCAGACTATTTACTAAAAGGGTCGCAATAGCCTTCTCTTTAGCTTCATTCGCTGATTTAGCAACAAATAAGTCAAATTCATGCAATTCAGCTAGATTTGATGGATGAGACGATAGATAAGATCATGAGCGTGAATGTTGAGTATTAGTGCTTGATCATAATTAGAAAAACCTTCCTTATAGTTATAAGGGCAATCTGTTCTTAAATACTGCGTGTAATTTTGACGCTAATACTTACTTTAAACTGATATTATTATTTCTTGCCCACTTTTTTAATCTCCCATTAGCGTTGGCATAAGGTGAAGATGTGTTAAATGAGATCATTCGACCCATCGTCCATTTTTTGTACCATGGTTTACCATACAAAACATCATCAGTTCGCTCATCAATAAGCGCCACAATTTCATTTTTTACAGCCTGAAGTTCAGCTATTAACGAGTCATAATTTAACTCACTGTAATCTGAGTAAAATTTTTGAGCAAGAAGACCAAGTTGGTTCCATTTATAACCAGTGTCTGGAAAATCGATAGGTAAACCTTTGGCATCAGATGTGATCCATTTTACAACAAGAGAATTCCATCCGAGCAAATACGAAACAAGATCACGAACACTCATCTTCGTTCCTTTGGCATGCCCATCCATTGAGCGTTCCGAAGTAGTTTCTATCGGGATTGCATCAAGATAACTAATTAATTTATTGAAGTTTTTATCAATAGCTAAAAGTAGTTCAACTTTTGTTTGTGGTACACTCATAAGAACTTCCATCTAATTAAAATAGAAAGAACATAAAGGGCTGTGTAGTGTTTAAAAATAAATTATGTACTATCCACCATAATAGGGGAAGATCCTTTTATAACAGTGTAAATCTCGATTTCTGAATATAATTGGGTCTATATCTTTAAATATTGAATTTAGGCTTTTTTATTTGTAGCTAATTTGTTATTAAAAACTCATTTTTCATTTCATTATTATGTGGTAGTGAAAGGGCTGTTTTATTACTTTAGGTCTCTCTATGAATGTCAATTTCGACTTGTTTGATGAAGAGGTCAGGAGAGAGATAGCTAGGCGTAGTCTGCATGAATTTATTCAGTATATAAACCCGGAATATATTACAAGCCACTTTTCAGAAACGGTGTGTAATGCGTTAGACCTATTTTGCTAGATATGATGGATGGTAAGTCTGATATTGTTTCTCGCTATTTGCTAGCCTATTTCTTTGGTAAATACCTAAATATGCGTGTTGGTGCATTATCGTATTCATCAGATCTCGCTAGTGATATGAACACTGATGTTCAGCGAATAATGATGTCCGATAAATATCGTGTGTTATTTCCTAAAAGCGAGTTAGATAACAAGTTTGAGAACGGCATTACAGTTAAATGTAATTCTGACGAATTTGATATTGCTAACCACAAAGGCCAGTGATGTTTGTGCTGGTATCCTATACACAGGATATGGTTACGACTATGAACGTGACCAAGTCACAGATCCTGCTGCGAAAGATATTGAACGTAAAAAAATGAACGGGATATTTCACGATATCACGGAAGCGATTGGCGAAATTCAATCTTTTGGTTTTCCAAAATGGGATGAAGCTGGTAAGCCGTATGCGATGCACGCCATTGTGTACCATAAAAATAAAGTCTGGTAGTCTAAAGTTGAAAATAACGATATCGAACTGTGGTGCATGGGCAGAGTTAGCAGAGTTAAAAGCTGATGTCACAGCGAGTGACGTGGGAACATACTCAAAAGGAGAATCTGATCAACGTTTTCAACCTTTAGGCAATTACACACTATCAGGTTATAGCCACTCAAAGGCCAAGTATCAGCCAAAAGGGAGTTATGCACCAGCTGGAAATTATGGGGCTAAGAATACTGCGAGTAAGGCTCCATCAGGTTGGTGGAAATGCCGGAGATAAAGGGATTATTATGAATTGGTTATCATCTAGCTCCGGTGGGCAACAAACAAGAACAGCAACATTTCCTATCCCATTTCCAAATCAATGCTTGAATGTATCGATTTCATGGAGCAAAACCACAGGTCAAATGGATTATCCTTGTAGAATAATTAGTTATGATCGTACTAGCGTTCGTTATGTTGCTGATGGTTCTAGTGAGGTGTCTATTACTGCAATTGGGTTTTAATAATTATCTATGCCACCCTAATTTAGGGTGGTTACATTGTTTTTATTCTTTTGACCCAGCTACGAACAAAAATTCTCCAAAGAAAAGCTCTGAGTTTTACATATAAATTTCTATTTTTATATTGTTCATTAAAGAATGCTATTCTTTTTTCTAATGTTATTGAGCGATCGCTTTCTAATGTTGATACTTCTGATAAAGGGGTAACATCAATCACATGTGGAATAATCGCTTTTAACTTAATGGCACCACGCTCTCTCATGAATCTCCACTTATCAGCCTCAATCCAAACTGGTGTTAAAAAATTTAGAAGGTTATTGGCAGCTTTGATATTGAGCATGTATCCATAGGCATAGTCTGCATCAATAACATTAACTAAATTATATTTGGTGGAGAGCTTTGTTTTAAATGTATCAATATATTCGTTTACTACACTTAAAAGATATACATTAGGTTTATGTTTATTCTTATAATTATAATTTTCAATTAAATTATATGATTCAATAATATTCTCATTCAGTAAGGCATCATCTTCTAGAATTAATGCTATATCTATATTATCTTTTATCATTTTTTCATATATTTTTATATGACTTAATGAACAACCAAGAACTCCATGAGTCATACCATGTTGATGGAAGTCCTTGCTTAGGATGTTGATTTCATCTTCTGATAAATTTTTTCCATTCACTGCTTCAATAAACTCTACATTTAACCCAAGTTTATCAGCTTGATGTTGAATGGATGTTTTTCTTTCTTTATCTTTTGGTAAGTTGATAACGAATATTTTCATAATTATTAAAATATAATGGTTTTTATGTGGTTATTTTAAAAGGATATGATTGAAGTGGCAATGTATATGATGGTATTAATTTTAATAATAGGTTAAATATACTAGTTATCTTAATTTTTCATTTTGAAACTATCTCTAAAATATTCCTCCAACTTCTCAAGCAAATCCCTAGCCACATCCTCTGTCATATAGGTTCTCATCGGTTCTCGCTTAACATTCTTCATTTCAAATGTATTCTTATCAAATCTTGGATCAGAAAAGACAATGTCCATAAACAGATAGCCACGAGGGTTATCTGCAGATAAACGAGCCTCTTCTAACTGAGCAATATATTCAGCATTATTGATTTCGAGTTTAATCATGACACCACCTACTTAACTGTGTTTTTATACAGCATTTTATATAAGGTAACGAATAGAATAGCAAGGAGAAAAGGGCAATTTTATGAGCTAAAGAAAGGGTGATTTTGAGAAATGATTTGTCGCCGTTTTACCCCTATTTTACCCCGCGCAAATTTCAGGCATAAAAAAACAACCATATCAAGTGTCAAAGTATATGTTGGAGGTCTAAAAGCAGGGCTTTGAACATTATGGCTATGGGGTATTGATATATTTATGTTACTGGCACTTATTTAGAGTGCCAGTACATTATAAACCTTTAAATAATCTTAGATACTCAAAATACCTTAATAATCTAATGTCATATAATTGAATACCATCAGGAAATACACCATCTCTATTCAAAAAAATAGAATTTTTTGTATTTCGATAATATATTTTTCTTTTTAATGGTAATTTATTGAACTTTTCAAAATCAGAACTATCAATAGAATCTTTATCACAACATTTAAAAATAACATTATCTATCCCATTGTTATTAATATAGTTTAATAGTCTATTTTTTCGTCTATTCCATTTGCTTATAGCTGATTTTGAGTCAGTGTAGTGCATAAAATGAATAGTTATTCCGTTTAAAATAGCAATAGGATAATTAGAACTATCAATGAAATTTTTATCAGTTAATTCAAAGTTTAAAAAACACTCAAGATCAGATAAAATTTTAATAAAATCATTTGTATTTATTGCTAGACCAATAAAAGGTGTATTGAACTGCATATTTAGATTTTTATAAACTCCAATATTCCAGCAATTATTTGATACAATAGCTATTTTTTTATTTTTTAATATAATTCTGTCTAACCAATTAGTTATCTTTTGTTTTCTGGCTAATTTATTTATTTTATATTTTATATATGATTTCATAACATTAAAGCAATAAAAAGTATTCAAAGGTTATTTTTTATAGTATTACACTAAATTAGTACTATTCAAACGAAAATTGTTTACTTAATTCTTCATTTTGAAGCTATCTCTAAAATACCTCTCCAACTTCTCAAACAAATCCCTAGCCACATCCTCTGTCATATATGTTCTCATCGGTTCTCGCTTAACATTCTTCATTTCAAATGTATTCTTATCAAACCTTGGATCAGAAAAGATAATGTCCATAAACAGATAACCATAAGGGTTGTCTGCAGATAAACGAGCCTCTTCTAATTGAGCAATATATTCAGCATTATTGATTTCTAGTTTAATCATGATATCACCTATCTTGCTGTGTTTTTATACAGTAATTTATATAAGGTAACGAACAGAATAGCAAGGAGAAAAGGGCAATGTTATGAGCTAAAGAAAGGGTGATTTTGAGAAATGATTTGTCGCCGTTTTACCCCAGTTTTACCCCTATTTTACCCCGCGCAAATTTCAGGCATAAAAAAACCAACCATAAGCGGTTGGTTTTTCTAAGGAATTTTGGTCGGCATGATAGGATTTGAACCTACGACCCCTGACACCCCATGACAGTGCGCTACCAGGCTGCGCTACATGCCGTTTGTGCTCTGTATATTACTGTTTTTGACTGCTAAAGCAACCCTTTGCTAATTAAGTGACGTAATTTTATACGTCACTTAATAGTGCTAGCGTTCAATAAAACGCTTCTGCTCAGCCAGAACTTGCAGTAATAATTTTAAATCAGGTTTTGCAGAGCTGATCTCTTGTCCTGATTTATCGAATAAAGCATACCGGCCATTCTTATCTATCAACAAAGTATTATCTTGTAAAAAGACGACAAATGCCTCTTCATCACCTGTAAAAATCCATGGATGATTACGGGTGCTTGCGAATAAATCTTCACCTTGTGAATAGTTATCAGCTGGACTTATGACATGTAAAACATGCTGCATCAAGGTTGTCATAACATCTTGATGGCTTGTCATGCGATCAATAACCTGTGGCGTCATATTTGGCCAATGTATCATCAATGGCACTTGTGACTGGCTTAAATTAAAGGTGGTCTTATTTGAAAGCCATTGATTAATCTGCTTCTTATTGTTGTCTTGATGATAGCTAGAAGTGACAACTACAACAGTATTATCTAGCACTTTGGTTTCTTGTAATGTCTTAAATATTGTCTCAAGTTGATCATTTAATGTGGTGCGTTGAGACGCATTATTGGTGTGACCATTAATTTGTAAGAAAGAGAACCAAGGGGTTGTTTGGCTGTTTTTGACTAGCCAATTACTCCAACTATCAATTGTGGCATTGTTATCACCACTGCGTGATGTTGGGAGGGAGAAATCTGATAGCACAGCTTGTTTAAACAGTGGTGTTTGGAAACCATTAGTTGAAAACATTGCTAATTGGTAATTCCGATAACTTAGCGCATCGAAAAGTGCAGAGTTTTTTCTGCTACTTAATACACTGTCTAAATAAGAAGGTGAAATACCATAAAATAGGCCAAATAATGCAGTATCATTATTAATACCTGATGAATAATGCTTTGAAAAGTAAAGATTATTCTGTGCAAACTGTTGCAGGCTTGGTAATTCAGGCACTTCTTCGTTACCTAAACCATCGATGACAACCACCAGCAAGTTATAAGAATAGGTATCCTTGGCATAGATTAATGGAGCAAGAGGATAGGTGATCCCTTGTGCGGCTGGGTTACCTTCACTGATAACACGTTGCTCATATTCTGATTGATTAATAAAACCATGACGTTCAAGGAATTTACGCGCCGTCATTGGATACGATAGCGGTAAATTAGCTCGTTGCATGGTGATTGGGCGATAGAAGTTAGCATCAGCCCAAATTGACATAGAGTGAGATAATATAAAGCAAGTAATAAAGACACCCGCTAATGGTTTACCCCAACGTTGGCGATTTAAGCTACGTAATTTTTGCCAACTCCATGTTGCAAAAAGCATTTCAATAAGAAAGATGATGGGAATGCCAATAAAGATAAGTTGCCATTCACGCGCCATTTCACCTTCATCTGGATTAATTACAAGATCCCAAACAAGTTGAGTCAAATGGAGTTGAAATTGCTGGTAAACGGCGATATCAAAAATAAGGATAGTTAATCCAGCACTGGCAAGGGCACAGGAAATAACTCTAAGTAGCCGTTGAGAAACCGCTACGAAGGTGAGCGGGAAAAGGATGAGTATATAGATAGCAAAGACAATAAAACTAAAATGTCCCATCCAACTCACGATAGCGTAAAAACGACCAGCAAAAGTTGCAGGCCAATCAGAAATAAACAGGTAACGGCTCCCAAGCAGTAAGCTTAGAATAATATTAAATAGCGCAAACCAGTGACCCCAACTGATCATTTGGGATACTTTTTCACGATAGGACTGAGGTCTCGTTACCATGTCTATAAATAATTTTTCTATGTTTATTAGTGAATATTGCCTTCATCAATTGAAGCACGCAATGCGTGAACAAAAGAATCAGCAATCAGCATTCGTTGAGCAGGGGCAATACTTGTATTGATTAAGTTTGTCACCATGTTCCCCAACACCATCAAAGAAAGATCTGTAGGAGTATGATGTTTTTCAAGAACGCTGACAAGTTCTGCAAGTAATTGCTCAACTTGTTCATCACTATAACGGGATTTTTGTGGCATAAAATCTGAATTCCTACTAAATGAATAAAACGCTATATATTACCGTATTACTAGGCCTTTTTCCGCTATTAAATTAATTAATTTTCCCTTGATACTGAAAGTAGGGAGTGTTTGAATACGCGCACGAGAAAGAGACGCAATAGAAGAGGACGACCATGAGTCTAGATATTAACCAATTAGTTTTGCATCAACTTATTAAGCGAGATGAGCAGACATTAGAAGTTGTGCTACGTGATTCACTCTTAGAAATTGAACCCGTTGTTCAGGAGATGATTGAAGAGTTGCATCGTGTATACAGTGCAAAAAGTAAAGCTTATGGTCTGTTTAATGAAGAAAGCGAATTAGCAGAAGCGCTGCGTTTACAACGTAAAGGTGAAGAGAACTTTTTAGGTTTTTCACGAGCAGCAACCGTGAGACTAAAAGATGAATTAGCAAAATATCCTTTTGCAGAAGGTGGCACCGTTCTATTTTGCCACTATCGCTATTTAGCGGTGGATTACCTTTTAATTGCTGTACTTAGTAGTTGTAACAGTATGTGGGTAAATGACAGCCTTGATGTGTCATCAACGCGCTATTTAGATATTCCTCATGCAGACATTATTGCTCGTATCGATTTAACTGAGTGGGAAACGGCACCCGACTCTTTACGTTATTTAACGTTTTTAAAAGGTCGTGTTGGACGTAAAGTCTCTGACTTCTTTATGGACTTTTTAGGTGCTCAAGAAGGTTTAAACGCTAAAGTTCAAAATAAAGGCTTATTACAAGCGGTTGACGATTTTTGTGAAGCCTCAGAAATGGGCAAACAAGAGCGTCAAGCTTGTCGTGAGCAAGTATATAGCTACTGTAACGAGCAATTACAATCGGGCGAAGAAATTGCTTTAACAGAGCTTGCTGAAGAATTACCGTCTTTAGGCGATCAAAACTTTGCTCAATTTACTGAAGAAAAAGGCTATGAATTAGCTGAAACATTCCCCGCAGATCGCAGTACGTTACGTCAACTGATGAAGTACTCAGGAAGTGGTGGTGGATTAACTGTGAATTTTGATGCGAAATTATTAGGGGAGAGAATATTCTGGGATCCAGCAACAGATACGCTCACCATTAAAGGTACACCGCCTAATTTACGTGATCAGCTACAACGTAGAGCATCAGAAAAATAATTAAACAGTAGAAACAAATAACGCCACATTAAGTGGCGTTATATGCTCGGCGTCCCGAAAAATAAAGCTCGAAGGGTGGCTTATTAAGCGCGCAGGAAGTCGATATGAGTAATTTTTGGTTTATACTCGTGACGTTGCACTGCTTTAACTTTAACTTTAGTTTCTTTGCCATCGATAACCAGGTTTACGAAATCTGAATAGAATTCTGATTTGTGTTCTTGGTTGATAACTTCGTTGTGATCTAAATCGATAGCGATTGGCTCTTCATTTCCGCCATAAACGATAGCAGGAAAACGGTTAGCCACACGCAGGCGGCGGCTCGCACCCTTACCCTGCTCTTTACGTACAGTTGCTTTGATAGTTAACATCTTTTTTCTCTTATAAAAAAGAAAGAAAATACATACTTGTTACAGGCGACCCAGCAACAAGCTCGAGATTTGGTTTATCTAAAAATAGATAAAGCGGGGCGCATTTTAACGAAAAAGTCCTCTAACAGCAAATATAAATCCAGCTTAATACAAGGTATCTGCTTTTCGGTAGCGGCCTGCATAGTCAAAAATCTTATTTCTTATCTTCCAGAAGCTCTCTTTTTTACCTTTATGGGCGACAATAAAGTCGGGGTGACGTAACAAATCAAACTGTTTAATAATGTCGTTGGCATCATGCCAAACAAAAGGAACACCTGGTGCGCGTTGATGTTCACGTAAAAATTTTAATTCAAATACTTTTCGTTGAGCAGGGGTGGTTAATCGAAAACGTTCAGAGACAGACGTGCCTTCTTCATCGTAATAATTAATTTCTAACCATTCACCTTTAATATCATTTCCTGACTTAAATTGCATTCCACCACAGCGTAGAACTAATGCCCCTTTGAGTTTTAATGCCGCTTTGAGCATATCATCAGGATCAACCAAGATCTCATCGCAATGAACACAGCGACGTGCTGCAATATCATTTTCTTCATTACAATGAGGACACAATTTAAAGCGGAAACGAAATTCACATTGCTGTTTTTGCCCTTGTTCATTGAGTTCCCAGCCTTGGCAACGGCGGCCATAGTGTTCAATGATATCCCCATCAGCATCTACAATTCCCCAAAAGGTATTGGCAAATTGGCAAATAGGACAAAAAACTTGTACAGGCTGACTATTTGGATTGGGTTTTTTAGTACCAACTTCGGGTAGATAGAGATCATGAGGATTACCTGCATAATCTAAAATCAGGCATTCTGTTTTTCCTGCAAATAATCTTAATCCTCGTCCTACAATTTGCTGATATAAACTCACAGACTCAGTGGGGCGTAAGATAGCAATTAAATCAACATGAGGTGCATCAAAACCTGTTGTTAGTACGGCAACATTGACCATATAACGTAATTGTTGCTGTTTAAAACGGGAAATAAGATCATCACGTTCATAAGAGGGGGTATCTGCACTGACTAATGCTGCTTCATCTTGTGGTAAAAGAGAAAGGATCTCTTTTGCATGTTCAACTGTCGCCGCAAATATCATTACTCCTCGGCAATTTTGCGCATATTCAATAATTTGAGCGACAATATGGGGCGTAATACGTTTTTGTCTCTTTATTTCACGGTTTAGATCTTCCTCATTAAATATCCCATTTTGACTTGTTCTTACTTGGCTAAAGTCGTATTGCAATATAGGCATATCTAGGCGAGTTGGTGGAACTAAAAAATGATTGCTTATCATATAGCGTAAAGGCAATTCATAGATACAATCGCGGAAAAAGCAGTTTTCATCGCCTCTGATCATACCGTGATAATGGTATTGATAAATCCAACCCGTAGGTAAACGATAAGGTGTTGCAGTTAATCCTAAGATCCGTAATTGTGGATTAATGGATTGCAATTGCTTAATGACTTGTTGATATTGGCTATCTTCAGACAAACTAATGCGATGGCATTCATCAATAATAAGAAGAGAAAAAGTATCACTAAACCGCGATAAATTACGGGCAACAGATTGCACACTACCAAAAACAACTTTCCCGCTACTTTCTTTTTGTTGTAAGCCAGCAGCAAAAATATCTGCAGATAGACCATAAGCCTCATATTTGCTATGGTTCTGCTCTACTAACTCTTTTACGTGTGCTAACACCAATACACGTCCGCGTGCTCTTTTAGCGAGTTCTGCAATCACTAAACTTTTCCCTGCGCCAGTGGGTAATACAATTACCGCAGGTGTATTGTGTTGGCGAAAATAAGAGATTGTCGCGTTAACAGCGTCAAGTTGATAAGGTCTGAGTGTAAAAGCCATAACTCTGCATAAGAAATCAAACGGGGCGTCAGCGTAACATTTTTTTATAGGTAGCGCGAATAAGGGAGGAGTAAAGAGCGTGATAGTTTATTTATAAATTAATTAGTTGTTTTATTGTTAATATTCATTTTTAATAGATACCTCATATCAGATGGTATTCTTCCATTTTTCAGAGAAATTCATGCGATTAGATAAATTTTTATCCCAGCAATTGGGTATTAGCCGTAGCTTGATCCTTCGTGAATTAAGAGCAGGGCTTGTAACAATTGATGGCGAAATGGTGAAAAGCGGTTCAACCAAAATTGCACCAGAGCAAGAAGTAGCTTACGACGGTAATGTCTTAACTCAAATTTTAGGGCCTCGCTACTTTATGTTGAATAAGCCAATTGGCTATGTATGTTCAACAGACGATCCAGTTAATCCAACTATCCTCTATTTTATTGATGAACCTTTGGCTCATAAATTACATGCTGCTGGGCGTTTAGATATTGATACGACAGGGCTTGTTTTATTAACGGATAATGGTCAATGGTCACATCGTATTACGGCACCAAAACATCATTGTGAGAAAACCTATCTGGTTACGTTAGAAGAGCCGATTGGAGAGGGTGTTGCTGAACAATTCCAAAAGGGTGTTCAACTCAACGGTGAAAAAGATCTAACAAAACCCGCCACGTTAGAAATTATTACGCCAACAGAAGTCAAACTTACTATTAGTGAAGGCAAATACCACCAAGTAAAACGTATGTTTGCAGCAGTGGGTAATCATGTAAGTGCATTACATCGTGAGCGTATTGGGGATATCACATTAGATGAGACTTTAGCTGAGGGCGAATATCGTCCATTAACAGAAGAAGAGATCAACAGCATTCACCTACCTCAATAATTATTATTTATCCTGTCGTTTTTGGGAGTTTATCTGCGTGCAACAGCAACGTTCGTCGTACCTTAGTCTCATTCTAATACTGGGACTTATTTCCATGCTTATGCCATTGGCTATAGATATGTATTTGCCAAGTTTACCCACTATTGCACAAGATTTTGGTGTGCCTAGTGGCAAAGTACAAATGACATTAAGTATCTATATTTTTGGTTTTGCTATTGGGCAATTAGTTTATGGTCCTATGGCTGATAGTTTGGGACGTAAGCCTGTCATTTTGGGCGGCGTAATTGTTTTTGCTTTTGCCTCTAGTGCATGTGCATTATCTGAATCAATAGATATGCTAATTGGCATGCGCTTTTTACATGGTTTTGCAGCAGCTGCGGCAAGTGTTGTTATTAATGCATTAATGAGAGATATGTTCTCTAGAGATGATTTTTCTAGGAGTATGTCTTTTGTTGCACTTGTTATGACTATCGCACCTTTATTAGCGCCACTATTAGGTGCTTGGGTGATGAATTGGTTTTCATGGCATGCTATTTTCTGGAGTATCGCGATCGCCGCCGTGATTGCATCTGCATTAATTGCTTTTTATATTCCAGAAACATTACCAAAAGAGCGTCGCCAACGCTTTAGCTTGAGAGTGACATTTAGCCAATTTATTAGTCTGTTTAGAACACGTCGTGTCCTCTGCTATATTTTGGCTTCAGGTTTTTCTTTTGCTGGCATGTTTTCATTTCTTAGTGCTGGCCCTTTTGTCTACATCGAATTGCATGGTATTCCCTTTGATCAATTTGGATTATATTTTGGTTTTAATATCATCTTCTTAATTGTGATGACAAGCATTAATGGGCGATATGTTCGTCGATTTGGTGCGTTGAATATGTTACGCCTAGGATTAACTATTCAATGTCTTATGGGGATCTTTTTATTGCTGGTGGTCGCTCTTAATTTACATTTCTATTTCCTTGTTGTGGGTGTAGCAATGTATGTGGGCGGGATCGCAATGATCACATCGAATGCGATGGCCGTTATTCTTGATGACTATCCCCATATGGCAGGAACGGTTTCTTCTCTCGCAGGAACAGTGCGTTTTGGTGTTGGTGCGTTAGTTGGAACGGCTATTGCTATGCTACCAGCAAAATCAGAATGGCCAATGGTAAGCTCTATGGCATTCTGTGTACTGTTTGCTATGGGGTTTATTTTACTTGCTCGACGTTATAAATAAGAACATCACGCTATAAATAACAGAAATTTATAGCGTGCTCCTCTTTTCCTGTCTCTATTTCCTCTAAAAACACCACATTTTCCTCTGCTGTATTTCATGAATCGTTTCAAATTAGTGTGATTTTTTGATTTGAATCAATACTTGATGTTGTTTTTTTGTTAAATTAAGTAAAATTTATTTTAATAATCATCTATTATTGTTTTGTTGATATGAAGTATCGTGATAAAAATTGATGGATTGTTTTACTTGAATGCGTAATATTTTATACAATTATTTTATATAGTTGATAAAATGTTAAATAAATGGAAGAATAATTGAAGAGATTAAGCATTGCAGGCATGAATATCTGCAAACACTAAGCTAAACGAATGGTTTGATACGTCTCTTCGCTTTTTTTGTAAAGCAATTGTAATATTTATGTTCTATGATTAACAAAGTTCTAATATGCGTGTGAGCAAGTCAGTTCAAACTCGTATTGATGATGTATTAAATTAACGTGTTGATGAAACAGGATTGATTTGTGGATAATGTACAACTTTCGGTAGTTCATAAGCTGCCGCTGAGTTATCGGTGGCTAGCAGGCTTTGCAGGCACAAGAGTAGAAATACTGCCTGAAAATGATGCTGGAAAGCAAAATACGCTAATTGGCTTAAAATTATTAAGTCATGATGGTATGACACTGGATGAAGCAATACAGAATTTGCGTCAGTATCTGAGTAATCTCCATATTGATAGCGTTGTGATTGAGTGGGATGGAGCTCCTTGCCTTTTCCTTCATAGCGACGATGAATGTGCTGCATTATGTTGCTTAAAAAACGCGGGTGTCGCTATTGCAGAGCCATTCCCAACGGCATATTCTTATTTATAACACCTATTTAATGTTATAAAACCAATGTAGTTACTGTGCGGTTTAAGCATGGTCAAGAATATAAAAAAAGCCTCATTATTTATTTTAATGAGGCTTTTTTATTGCAATAAGATATAAGGGAATTAATTATCTTAATACATTTTGCGAAAGGTTGTTTTCAACAAGCGCTGCGTCATTTTTGTCAATAACACGTCTTGCTGCATAAAAACGTTTGTTCCAGTAGACATTAGACATTTCTGACACTGTTACACCATTGCTGGTGGATGCATGTACAAATTTATCATTACCGATGTAAATTCCAATATGGCGCATAGTACGGCCTGTTTTGAATAAAACGAGATCGCCTGCTTGTAATTTTGATTTATTAACCTGAGTACCAGAGAACTGTTGGTCTGAGGTTGAGCGAGGAAGTTCTACACCGAATTGATCAAGAAAGGTTCTTTGTACAAAGGCAGAACAGTCGATGCCTTTTTTAGTATCTCCACCTAAGCGATAAGCGACGCCTTTCCAGTCTGCATATTGGTCAAGTATCTTAGATTTTATATCGAGATTCTTCACCAATGATTCAAATTCATCTTGTGATGCTTGGGAAATAGATGTGCTTGATGATGTATTAAGTGGGGTAGTGCTTGAATTCGCTAAGCGTGAATTTGCGTTCTGTGAGCTACATGCTGATAGCGTAGCTACAACAATGAACGCCGGTATGAGCTTAAGCATTCTCATATACGGTTTTGTTCTCATTGTGACAGATTTCCCTTACATCCTTATGTGCAGAAGCGCACATGAATTATTCACCAAATAACCAGAGAATATAGTGTAATTTAACTCTGGCAACCCTATTTCGCGAAAAACGTGCTCTAAAGCACGTAAATATCCACATTAAACAATAAATAATGAAGAAACCAGAAAAGTGTACAGAAAGAGGGACTAAATGGCGAGAGAAAAGGAGCTTAATTTACAAAACATTAGATAATAAAGTGCTAATACTTAAAATAGATCTCATTTTGTCATAATAATATCATTTAACTGTCAAAAAAATGACCAAAAGAATAAGTGCAATAATACACTTATTCTCTTTTAATAAATTAAATGTGTTTTCCCTTTTATTTTTTAAAAGGAAGATATTTTTCTAATTGTCTGACAATAATATCTGATAATGGTGTAATTAATAACCAACTTGTTGTGATTAAAGTTAAAGAAATAGAACCCACTAATATATCTGATGCCCAGTGTGCGCCAGCCATAACTCTTGGTAATGAAAATACGACAGTAATAAGAAGAGCACATAAGAAAGAACGAAACGAGAGATAACGTAATATAAAGCTACAGAAGATAAGTAGCATCAAACCATGATCGCCAGGGAAGCTATCACCTGAGGCATCTTTTGTAGGAATGCCAGTCACAATGCCTACTCTATGCGCATCTTGAAAATGAAGTGTTGGGCTTGGTCTTTCAATGGGAATATTTTGTCCCAATTGATTAATCAGCACTGCACTTATTACCATCACTAATCCCACAATGACAAGATGGCGTTTACCCATATAATCTTTTTTACGGAATGTATTGTAATAAAGTGCACCCATCGCCAGCAAAATAACTAAATCAAACTTTCTATTATTAGTATAAGCCACAAAAGAAGCAAAAAAAGTATCAGGTAAAATGTGCTGATTAAAAAAATAAAAAATATGAGTGTCAATTGATAGCCAAAATCCATGTTGTGCTGGAAGATACCAAGAGAAAAAAATAATTAGACCTGCAAGATTAAGTAGAAAAATAGCGAGTGCTTTTTGGTGAAAATAAGAAAGTTTCATAATAATAAAATGACAAATTTTACGTGTATTTGGTGATCTAGATCACAAAAAGTTTGAGTTTAATTATAGGACTATAACCAAAATAAAAAAATAGATCTTTGCAATTTGCTGCCTATGCAAATGTTATACTTTAGTTTCATTTCTGTTAGATTTTTTCATGCCCACTTAACTCAAATTTAGAATATTTTTTCTTGATACTCGTAATTTGAGTATTATATAATTTTTTTCTATTCTTTAATTAAAGATAAAAGTTAAATAAATAAAGTAACAAGCCGATATTAGTTAGGACTTTAATAACATATTGGCTTGTGGAATTTACACACCCCAATAATCATAGGAGATTAGTTTTGAATAAGTTATATATTGCAGCTACGTGCTTAACTTTATTATTAAGTACACCTACTTTTGCTAAGGAAAATAAAGTCATTGGTTCTGGAACTATAACTTTTGTTGGTGCAATTGTTGAGGGAAATTGTCTAATGGATACAGAGAAAAACACTTTTAAAACAAGTTGTTGGAATGGCACTGAAATGCAGGAATCTCAATATCAGTTAGAAAGGAATAAGCACTTTAACTCTAAATTGATTAACAACAAAGGTTCTATGGATATTAAATGGATTAATGATGATTTAGCTGTAATGAACATTGTTTATAATTAGTTTCCCATAGATCTAATAATAAAAATAATTGTATTAATTAAATAAAATTTTAATACTTTTATAGAACTGTTATTAAAGTTAAAAATATTTGACTTAAGTTTAATCAACGTTGATTTCTTATTTATAAACATCGAACACTTATATTTGATAGACATCAAATATTCCTCTTATGTCTATATAAATGTCATATTTTATTGCTATGATGAAAATATGTCGGGTAGGTGTGATCCCCATACCTGCTAGCGCAAACAAGAAGTGAGGTCGTTATGAGAAAATATCTGACCGTAGTATGCAGTCTTCTCGTTTCCAGTTCGATATCATTAGCTTGGGCATCTGATCCCATGCAAACAACAGGGCAGATTTATCTGCGGGGTGCGATTGTGGATCCTGCATGTGAGATGAATTTCACATTTGATAAAGCTGAATACCAATGTTACAAACACAACAAAGTGTTTACATCTACTCAATCTATTGTTCCTGCGTCTTTTGATAAATCCCAACAAACTATTATTTTGCCTCAAGATATGGGCAAGGCTGAGATCCGTTGGATGGATGATACCCAAAAGAATGGTGTTATTGACGTTCACTATTTTTAAGGTGTCTGTGGGTAGACAGAGGTAGGTTGCAAAAGATAAACAAGTCAAATAATCGTTTGTCACATTGGGTTTCTTACGATTATCTGACCTATTTAAAGCAACATTAGCTATACGCTAATGAGTAGGGTTTTTGACTGTTGATTAGTCAGCTCGGCCCATATAACGACGTTCAGCAATATGAATACGAACTTTATCGCCAGTAGAAAGGTATTCAGGAACCTGAATAACTAACCCTGTTGGCAATGTTGCAGGTTTAGTACGAGCACTTGCAGAAGCGCCTTTAATACCTGGAACAGTTTCAACAATTTCCATATCAACAGTTTGTGGTAGTTCTAATGCTAAAACTTGACCATCCATTGTTAATACTTGCATTCCCGCTAAGCCTTCCTCAGGAATAAACAGTAATTCATCTTCAATTTGATCTTTTTTGAAGGTATACGGTGTGTAATCTTCATTATCCATAAAGATATATTCATCACCATCAATGTAAGAAAAGCTCACAGCACGACGTGTTAAGCTGATGGTATCAATCATATCATCACCTTTAAAACGCTCTTCTACTTTCTGGCCTGTACGGATATCAGTAAAACGCATTTTGTACAGTGTACTTGCACCACGAGCACTTGGTGCTTGGATGTCGATATCTTTTACCAGTAATAACTTGTTGTTATAACTAACAGCCATACCACGTTTAATTTCATTGGCTTTTGCCATATAAAACCTTCCATTAAATAACATTGACGATAATGGCGACAAAATTACTCGCAGTGCAGAAACTTGGCAAGTTATTCGCACATTTTTTTATAAGATTTGATGAAAAAAAAGCCAGCTCAAGTGGAGCTGACTTTAGATACGAGCTTTTAGAAATGAAATTAACGGTAGATAGGAAGAAGATTAAAGTTCGCTAAAATATGTGCGCTGGCATTGATAACACCAAACAAAATGACGAATCCAATCATAAACATACCACCGGGCGCTTTAAAGTTTTGACTTTGATTACGCTCACGACTCGCTTTTGCCATTAATGCTGGAATAATCGCAGCCCAAATGGTTGCTGCCAGTCCTGCAAAACCAATGGCATATAAGAAACCATCAGGAAAAATAATTGCCAAAATAGTTGGTGGTATAAACGTTACTAATGCAGATTTAAATCGACCACTTCTTGTATTTGAAAACTTAAAGAAGTCTGCTAAGTAATCGAATAACCCTAATGACACTCCTAAGAATGAACTTGCTAATGCCATATAAGAGAAAAAGTCTAATAACATTGATACAGAAGCATTGGCGGTTGTTGAACGCATTTGTGCTAATAAGTTACCAATATTCCCACCATCAGCAATGACTTGTTTGAAATCTTCGCGAGGAATATTACCTTGTACAACAAACTGCCATAAAATATAAATCGCCAGTGAAATCAATGTACCAATAAGCAAGCTTTTCATAACAGCTTTACCATCTTTACGGTAATACGTCACTAAGCCTGGAATATTGCCGTGATAACCAAATGAGGTCAGTAAATAAGGTAATGCGGCTAAAGCATAAGGCAAGTAGCTTGCATTGTTTTCGTTAGTGTTAAATAACACGGGCATTTTTACTTCCATAAATAGACCGCCAATAGCTAACACAAAGGCAATTACCATACCACCAATTAAAATGGTGCTTAATCTATCCACTGCGCGTGTTGATAACCAAACAAAGAAAGCAACAATTAATGCAAAGACTAAACCAGCAATAGCTTGAGGGACGCTTATCACATTTGCAAAGTTTTGCACAATAATGGAGCTACCCGCAGAAATATAAGCGTAAGTTAAAATATAAAGAACAAACGCAATAGATAGTCCATTAATGGTGCTCCAACCTTTTCCTAATAAGTCTTTGGTAATGGTATGAAAGCTTGAGCCTAAAGGATAATGAAGGTTTACTTCTAAAATCATTAACCCCGACATAAATAAACAAAACCAAGTGTAGATCAGAAGGAAAATAGAACCGGTAAACCAGACACCGGAAGTCACAATAGGAATGGAAAACATGCCTGCACCCACAGCGGTGCCAGCAATGATCATTGCACCACCAAGTATGGATGGGCGCTTTGTTATTGATGTGACTTCTGACATAAGATGTCCTTATAAAATTGACTCAATGTACTAGCTTGATGGTGTAAAGAATACACTTTTGCTATAAAGGTGTAAATAGAGGTTATTGTGCTTTATAAAAGAAAAAAGTGAGTAAAAATAATACAATAGGAGAAGGTGATTATATAAATCAATAGATTAGAGTGAGAATTATTAGAAATGATAAAGAAATATCGCTATAAAAAAGTGAAGATTTGCGCAGAAATAGATAATTCGAACATTATTCTGAACAAAAAAGATCCAGAATAATGAAAGTAATAGGGCGTTTTTAATTAGCCTTGATAAAACTGCTTACTTTTCCATAATGCAATAGAATTGCGACTGGCTTCAAAGTGTGGCTCAGGTAAATCATCAGGTGAACACCAACGAATTTCAGAACATTTATCTGGCTCCATCAATTTAGGTTCGTCACCTTGATATTGTGCGATCATACAAATAGAAACTGTGTGTTTACCTTCTAATTGGTAAGTTTCTAGATTATTGCTAATACCAATCACTTGTGGCTCAGTGATCGCAATACCAATTTCTTCTTCTATTTCTCGAATAGCACATTGCTCAAAAGTTTCACCTTCATCAACATGTCCACCAAAAATTGACCAATAAGGGGCATGTTTTCCACAACGTTTTCCTAATAATACTTCATCATTTTCATTAGTGATAATTACACCAACGCCAACTACGACTGACATTTGAGACTCCTTTTTTCTTTTTTATATAGTTAATGTATAAAATAAGTCGCTTTTTACGGGTGATATTCTCCATTGAGGATGAATAGAGTGCAAGGAGAACCAGCTCGATTTCACTGAATAAAAGGTTAATTGATGCTATATATAACACCCTAAATATTCATAATAAAAAATGATTGGGGAGTGAAGGCATGAGTCGCCGTGTCGCTACGATCACCTTAAATCCTGCTTATGATCTTGTTGGTGCTTGTCCAGCTATTGATGTAGGTGGTGTTAATTTAGTCCGAACTGCTGGACTTAATCCTGCGGGTAAAGGCAATAATGTCGCGAAAGTCTTACGTGATTTAGGTATCGATATTACTGTTAGTGGGTTTATGGGACGTGAAAATCAAGAAGAGTTTCAGCACTTTTTTAGTGAAAATGGTATGGCTAACCGTTTTTATCTCGTGTCAGGACGAACACGCATAAATGTAAAGCTAACTGAAGGAAAAGGACAAGTCACCGACTTTAATTTTTCAGGATTTACAGTATCACCGCAAGACTGGCAGCGTTTTGCAACGGACTCGCTTAATTGGCTTGGCCATTTCGATATGGTGGTTGTCAGTGGAAGTTTACCTAATGGTGTTGATCCTGAAGCTTTTACCCAATGGATGATTAAGTTAAGAATATTATGCCCATGCATTATTTTTGATAGCAGTCGTGATGCTTTAGTCGCAGGGTTAAAAGCAGCACCTTGGTTGATAAAACCTAATCATCGTGAATTAGAAGCGTGGGTTGGACATTCATTAACTGAAATGGCAGATATTATTAAAGCTGCTCATCAATTGCGAGATAAAGGCATTGCGCATGTCGTTATTTCACTGGGTGAAAGAGGGGCTTTATGGGTAAATGCATCTGGAGCATGGCTTGCAAAACCACCGCATTGTGATGTGATAAGTACCGTTGGTGCTGGGGATTCAATGGTTGCTGGATTAGTCTATGGCTTATTAATGAGCCAAACGAGTGAGCATACATTGCGCCTTGCAACCGCTATTTCTGCGTTATCAGTCAGTCAGCCTGATGTAGGAATAAAAGACAGAAGCCAGCTTGCTGAAATGATGACTAAGATTGAGTTAACCCCTATTAAATAAAGTAATTTGCGGTTTATTGTTATAAAACAAATATTGTTATAAAACAAATATTGTTATAAAACGAAAATTGTATAAACCGCAAATTTCATTACTGCTAGTGCTGTTATTAGTATTGTTGTGATTTCAACCAAGCAATTTCGTCAGGCCAAATATCAGGATTAATGGTTTCTAAAATCAACGGAATACCATCAAAACGTTTATCTTGCATAATATAACTAAAAGGCACTTTACCAATATTACCTTCACCTAAACTATGGTGGCGATCTACACGACTGGCTAATTCACTTTTTGCATCATTAAGGTGCATCGCTTTTAGGTATTGAAAGCCGACAATCTTTTCAAATTCAGCGAATGTTTTTTCGCAATCTTCAATTGTTCTTAAGTCATAACCTGCGGCGAAAGTGTGGCAAGTATCAATACAAACGCCTACACGAGATTTATCTTCTACGCCATCAATAATGGCGGCTAGATGTTCAAAACGATAACCTAGATTTGTTCCTTGTCCTGCTGTATTTTCAATTACGGCAGTGACATTCTTCGTTTTTTCTAAAGTGATGTTAATTGATTGGGCAATTTTTTGTAGACACTTATCAACATCAATCTTATTTAAATGACTTCCTGGATGGAAATTCAGTAACTCAATACCCAGTTGTTCACAACGCTGCATTTCATCTAAAAATGCATCTCTCGATTTTTCGAGAGCATCTTCTTCAGGGTGACCTAAATTAATGAGATAGCTGTCATGGGGTAAAATTTGAGAAGGGCTATAACTATAAAGTTCGCAGTTCTTTTTAAATTTATCAATAACTTCTGTGGATAATGGTGCAGCTTTCCACTGGCGCTGATTCTTAGTAAAAAGGGCAAACGCAGTCGCTTTTATTTCATGTGCGCGTAATACCGCCTGATCGACGCCACCAGCAGCACTGACATGTGCGCCAACAAATTTCATTCTTTCTCTCCTTAGATTTATTTCACACCATGATAACAAACATACAGCGTATAACATCATATTGAGATGATAAAAGCAAAAAAGCGCAACTAAAAATAGTTGCGCAATTGAAAAGTACTTCTCAAGGCGAAATTTTAAGGGGAATTAATTTTTATCGATATTCCTATTAAGACATTAACACAGTTTGAATAAAGATATTAATCATTGCACCACCAAGGGTTAACCAGAAAAATAAGAATAATGCTAACAATAACGGTTTGACGCCCGCTTGTCGGATAGCACTGATATGTGTTGTTAAACCTAATGCCACCATAGCCATTGCCAATAAAATGGTATCGATAGTCACAATGTAACTAACAATAGACGCTGGAATTAAATTCAAAGAGTTAAAGCCCGCCATTAAAATAAAGAATACGGCAAACCAAGGAATAGTAATTGGGCTTTTTTCAGTAGATTGCGCGCCATTGTTTGCCTTACTTTTCTTTTTACTTAAATAAGTTGAAAGAATAATTAAGAACGGTGCTAGCATCATTACGCGGATCATTTTACTAATAACCGCTGCATTTTCAGCATCAGGACTAATTGAGTGCCCGACGGCGACAACTTGAGCCACTTCGTGAATTGTTGAACCTGAGAAAATACCAAAGGTTTCTTCTGTAAATGGTAGCCAGCCTGCAAATGCATTTAAGTGATAGAACCAAGGGTAAAGAAAAATACCAATAGTCCCGAAAATCACAACAGTAGAAACCGCAACAGCAACTTGGCTTGCTTGCGCTTTAACAACAGGCTCTGTCGCCATAACAGCCGCAGCACCACAAATACTACTACCTGCACCAATCAAGATGACAGTTTGTTCATCTAAACCGAAATATTTGCGACCAATCCACATAGCAATAAGAAAAGTCGATATCAGCATAATGGCATCTATAATTAAACCTGTTGCACCTACATCTGCAATTTGCTGAAAAGTCAGTCTAAAACCGTACAAAATAATACCTGTACGTAATAAATAGTGTTTGGCGAATTTGACACCTTCGTCACTATAAGGTTTGGCAACAGGATAAAAGGTATTACCCACAATAATACCGAATAGGATAGCCAGTGTTAATGCACCTAAACCCATGCTAGAAAACCAAGGAATATCACCAATATAAATAGCAAGCGCAGTTAATACACCTGTTAGTAATAAACCAGGAAGCCAGCGATAGACTGGAGTAAAACATTTTTTCGCCAATGTAATAGGTTGACTTTGCTCTGACATAGAAAAACCTTGCTTATATGAATTTTGCATAAGCATATAACAAGCAATCTTATTTATTAAACTCATTATTTTTATAATAATAACCAGTAAAACTAATATAGGTGTATTTTCTTAAATGTACTTGGTATGTTACTGGTTTGTGGATAGTATGTTATTACAATGACAGCTCAAAGGTGGAATGGATATGCGAATTACGTTGCGGCAACTGGAAGTCTTTACTGAAGTTCTCAAGAGTGGTTCTACAACGCAAGCATCACAACAGCTAGCTTTATCTCAATCTGCTGTCAGTGCATCTTTAACTGATCTTGAAAGCCAACTAGGTGTACAGCTTTTTGATAGAGTGGGAAAACGGCTTGTCACAAATGAACATGGGCGATTACTTTATCCCAGAGCATTATCTTTACTTGAACGAGCAACGGAAGTGGAGCAGTTATTCCAAGCTGGAAATGGTGCTTTGCGCATCGCTGCAAGTACAACAATAGGTAATTATATTTTACCTCAAATGTTGGGGAATTTTCATCGTAACTATCCTGATATTCCGCTAGAAATGAGTATTGGAAATACCGAGGAAGTCGTTAAATTAGTGAGCGAATTCCGTGTTGATCTAGGGTTAATTGAAGGTGCTTGTCAAAGCTCTGAACTCATTAGCCAGAAATGGCTTTTAGATGAAATGGTTATTTTTTGCTCGCCCGATCATCCGCTAGCTAAAGCACCAAAAGTGACTTTAACTGATTTACAGTCGGCTCCTTGGATTTTACGAGAAAATGGTTCGGGAACTCGAGATGTACTTAACCATCTTCTATTTTCTTCTTTACCGGGCTACCGCATTGAAATGGAATTAGGTAACTCAGAAGCAATAAAACACGCCGTAATGTATGAAATGGGGATCAGCTGTTTATCTCGCCGAGTCATTGAAGAGCAGATTAATAATGGCTCATTAAAAGAGATAAAAGTAGAAGGGCTGGCCTTACAACGTACTCTATATCTTGTATATCATCGTCAAAAACATGTCTCTGATGCATTGAAAAAACTTCTGACGTATTGTAATGCTGAACATTTAATCGGCAATTTTTCATAAATTGCTAATAATTGACGCCCGATCATGAAGGTATCTTATAATCCCAGATCCTTGCTATTCACGAACGACAGATTTGCTACAATCCTCGTTAGAAAAGTGAATATAAAAGTGGAATGTTATGTCAGAACAACAAAATAGTACTGCTGATTCGGGCGCAGTACGCACTTTGCGCCGAGAGTTAAAAGCGCGACATTTAGCGATGATCGCTATTGGTGGTTCAATTGGTACAGGGCTTTTTGTCGCATCTGGAGCAACTGTTGCTCAAGCAGGGCCAGGTGGGGCATTACTCTCTTATGCTTTAATTGGATTAATGGTCTATTTTCTAATGACCAGCCTTGGGGAATTAGCCGCATTTATGCCTGTTTCCGGTTCATTCTCAACATACGGTTCTAAGTATGTAGAAGAAGGTTTTGGTTTCGCATTAGGCTGGAACTATTGGTATAACTGGGCAGTTACAATTGCTGTTGACCTTGTTGCTGCACAATTGGTGATGCTCTATTGGTTCCCTGATGTTGATGGTTGGATCTGGAGTGCTCTATTCCTTGGCGTTATTTTCTTACTCAACTATATCTCTGTAAAAGGGTTTGGTGAGGCAGAATATTGGTTCTCCTTAATCAAAGTTTCCACAGTAATTATCTTTATTATTGTGGGTATTGCGATGATCACTGGCATTATGAGAGGTGCCGAAAACGCAGGTTGGCATAATTGGGAAATTGGTGATGCACCTTTTGCGGGTGGATTTGCCGCCATGATTGGTGTTGCCATGATTGTTGGTTTCTCATTCCAAGGCACAGAATTAATTGGTATTGCGGCGGGTGAATCTAAAGATCCAGCTAAAAATATTCCAAAAGCTGTGCGTAAAGTATTCTGGCGTATCTTATTATTTTATATCTTCGCGATTTTAATTATTAGCTTAATTATCCCTTACACTGATCCTAATTTACTGCGTAATGATGTAGGTGATATTAGCGTTAGTCCATTCACATTAGTCTTTAAAAATGCGGGATTATTATCTGCGGCTGCCATCATGAATGCGGTTATCTTAACCGCGGTACTTTCTGCTGGTAACTCAGGTATGTATGCATCAACGCGTATGCTGTTTACATTAGCAAGAGAAGGCAAAGCACCAAAATGCTTTGGTAAATTGTCTAAAAATGGTGTGCCACGCAATGCGCTTTATGCGACAACGGTTGTTGCTGGTTTATGCTTCTTAAGCTCAATGTACGGAAACCAAACTGTCTACTTGTGGTTATTAAATACCTCGGGAATGACGGGTTTTATTGCATGGTTAGGTATTGCGATTAGCCACTATCGTTTCCGTAAAGGTTATGTTGCACAAGGTCGTGATTTAAATGACTTACCTTATCGCTCAGGCTTCTTCCCAATTGGTCCTATTTTTGCCTTTGTTTTGTGTTTAATTATTACATTAGGCCAAAATTACCAAGCTTTCTTAGAAGATACGATTGATTGGTATGGTGCTATTGCAACCTATATTGGTATCCCATTATTTTTATTAATTTGGTTTACTTATAAGATTGTGAAGAAAACCCGCTTTATTCGTTATAACGAAATGGAATTTCCAACGCATATTGCGAATAAAAAATAACCTATAAATCAGGTTATTAAGACGCCCGTTTTGTGATCTCGATCACTATGAAACGGGCGTTTTTTTGTTTTTTAACCAGTCAATTATAGAAAATATACAAAAACTCTAATTATATTAGTAATCGCATTGATAATAATTATTATTTGCTTTATTGTTAGCGCATAATTTATTTACTGAAAAATAAAATAATGGTGCTATTGGTTGTAAATAATATGCTTAATGTAATGAGTCTGATAATAATTAACCCTTCTAGTGCTCAATACAGCCAACCAACAGCTTATCGTAATACAATAATTTATACAGCGAATATATTTCACCGTATAATATTTTTGCGACTCACTTCTTTGTTGAATAAATTGTCCCAAATAGATAATTGGCTTTCTGTACATAAGAAACAGTTGATGAGTTGTACGGTATGTTCTTGCCTATTGAATGTGTTGGCAGAAGCAGAAAAACGTAGAAAGAAAACTAGGTACAACAATTGATATGAGCATTATGTCAGAGAGACTTGCCACGCAAGAGCATGAAAGAGATTCATCAGATAATGTAAAAGTCCATTATCGAAAAATGATGAATAAACGCATGCTATGGTTGGGAATTCTCGTTTTAATTATTTGTGGTTCAGTGGTGTTAGATTTCACCATGGGACCTTCTGGTTTATCGCTTGATAAATTATTAACAACCCTTTTTCAACCTGAGCTTGTTGATGCAGGTTCTCGAGTGATTGTATGGGATATCCGCTTACCTTATGCCCTAATGGCGGTTGTGGTAGGGATGTCGCTAGGATTAGCGGGTGCAGAAATGCAAACTATTCTAAATAACCCGTTAGCAAGTCCATTCACATTAGGTTTATCAAATGCAGCTTCATTTGGTGCTGCATTAGCGATTGTTTTAGGTATTGGTATTCCGGGTATTCCTGACCAATGGTTTATTTCGGCGAATGCGTTTCTCTTTGCATTATTATCAGCTTTATTATTAGACGGAATAACTCGTTGGACTCGAGTTCCAACCTCTGGCGTCGTGCTTTTTGGTATTGCCATGGTGTTTACCTTTAATGCATTAGTCTCAATGATGCAATTTATTGCAACAGAAGACACTCTCCAAGGTCTGGTTTTCTGGACTATGGGAAGTTTAACGCGTGCGACATGGGTAAAACTCGGTGTTATGGCGGGTGCTTTTGCTGTCATTATGGTGATTTCATGGATGAGTTCATGGAAGTTAACGGCATTGCGATTAGGCGAAGATAGAGCGATTAGCTTTGGTATTGATGTAAAGCGTTTAAGATTAGGCTCATTACTGCGCATCAGTATTTTAACCGCGCTCGCAGTCGCTTTTGTTGGACCAATTGCCTTTATTGGTTTAGTTGCCCCTCATATTGCTCGCATGATGTTTGGTGAAGATCATCGATTCTATCTGCCAGCAAGCGCATTAATTGGTGCTTTAGTTTTATCATTGGCATCTATTGCTTCTAAAAATTTAATACCCGGTGTCATTATTCCAGTCGGTATTGTGACATCGCTGGTGGGCGTGCCATTTTTCCTCAGTATGATTTTACGTCATAAGGGGAATATCTAATGATGGAAGGATTAAAGATCCAAGATTTTAGTGCTGGGTATGCTAAACATCTTATCATTAAGGCACTGGATGTTGAGCCTTTGCCAAAAGGAAAGGTCACCGTATTATTGGGGCCGAACGGTAGCGGAAAATCAACATTATTAAGAGCATTAGCTGGATTAAATAAATCATCAGGTGTTGTCAGTTTAGATGGCAACGATCTAGCATCGATGAATTTTGCACAACGTGCTCAAAATGTAGTCTATTTGCCACAAACATTACCTGCTGGTGTTCATTTACATGTTTTAGAGTCCATTATTGTGGCGCAGCGTGCTTCAGGTGGATTACATAATGAACATAGTGAAGCTCAGGTAATGCACTTATTACGCCAATTAGGTATTGAGCATTTAGCATTACGTTATTTAGATGAATTATCGGGTGGTCAAAAACAATTAGTGGGGCTTGCTCAATCACTAATTAGACAACCCTCTTTATTATTATTGGACGAGCCATTAAGCGCACTAGATCTTAATTACCAATATCATGTAATGGATTTAGTTGCTAAAGAAACACATCGTAGAAATATTATTACTGTCGTCGTTGTTCACGATATTAATATCGCCTTACGACATGGCGAACATGTATTAATGTTGAAACAAGGACAGTTAATTGCACAAGGCACGCCAGATAAGGTTATCACGGCACAAAGCCTTGCCGATGTTTATGGTGTTCAAGGTCGATTGGAATATTGTTCACAAGGAATACCTCAAATTATTATTGATGGTTTAGTGGATAAAATATAGAGAAGTAAAAAAGAAAGAGAAAAGAAGTAAATATAGGAATGCAGTAAATAGGGATATAAAAATAATATTAAAATAACTAAGGGTAATTAAGTTTATTTATTACCCTAATTTCTGAGCAACTGTCGACATATCCATCTATATAAAACTTAAAGAATATATATTCTTGGAGAATCGGGAATGGTAGTGTTAAATAAAAATAAAATCGCGCTTGGCGTTGTTGCTGCTATTGCATCAAGTTTTGTAATGACTGCTTCAGCAGAAAATGTAGAAAAATTGCTTGTAACAACCGCTTCTGGGTTTAAGCAAACCGTTGAAGATGCACCTGCATCGGTTTCTGTTGTCACTCGTGAACAATTAGAAACCAAAGCTTACCGTGATGTGACTGACGCATTAAAAGATGTTCCTGGCGTATTAGTTACAGGCGGTGGAAGTAGTTCTGATATTAGTATTCGTGGTATGGATGCAAAATATACCATGATCTTGGTTGATGGTAAGCGTGTTGCGTCGCGTGAAACGCGTCCTAATAGTGATAACTCTGGTATTGAACAAGGTTGGTTACCGCCTTTACCTGCTATTGAACGTATTGAAGTTGTGCGTGGCCCAATGTCTTCTTTATATGGTTCAGATGCAATGGGTGGGGTTATCAATATTATTACCCGTAAAGCGCAAAAAGAGTGGAACTTTAGTTTACGTGCAGACAGCACTATCACAGAACGTAAAGATTCAGGTAACACTAATCAAGGTAGTTTTTATGCGGGTGGTCCATTAATTGATAATGTGTTGGGCTTGAAAATTCAAGGTCAATATTCACATCGTAGCGAAGACAAAATTGTGAATGGCTATAACCGTCAGATCACAGCAACAGGTGGCGGTACTTTAAGTTGGACACCTGATGAGCAGAACACAATTGATTTTGAATTTAAAAAAGATAATCAACATCGTGACTCTCGTGTTTGGCATTCTAAATCAGGATTACCTAGCCGAGGAAAAATGCCTGAAAGCAGTTTCACTGACTATGAACTGACACATTACGCACTGACTCATGACGGTATGTATGATTTTGGTACGATGAATACGTATGTTCAGCGTGATGAAAGCCGTAATCCATCCCGTAAAATGGATTATGACGATACAACAGTGCGTAATCAGACGGTTTTCATGCTCGGTGATCATACCTTAAGTGTTGGTGCCCAATATCGTTATGAAGAATTAAAAGATGAAGGGAATAAACTTAAAGGTAGCAATAAATTAGACCGTTATAGTTGGGCTCTATTTGCTGAAGATGAGTGGGCGATGACCAACGATTTCGCTTTAACGGGCGGTCTACGTATGGATAAAGATGAAAACTTTGGTACGCACTGGACACCTCGAGTATATGGTGTATGGCATCTTGCTGATGAGTGGACGTTAAAAGGGGGCGTTTCAACCGGCTATCGTTCACCTGACTTACGTCAAGCAACAGCATCATGGGGTCAAGGTACTGGTGGTGGTAGTTATGATGCGGTTATTTATGGTAACCCAAGCTTAAAACCTGAAAAATCAGTTACTGAAGAAATCTCGATTATTTGGGATAACCGTGAAAACCTAACAGCAAGTTTAGGTCTTTTCAATACCGACTTTAAAGATAAGATTATGGAAGAGCGTCGTTGTGATAGCCGTACAAATAAAGACGGTTCTAAAATGACGGATCTACGTGATTGTACATTAGCAGATGGTGTTGGTAATAATGGTAAGCCTTATGACTTTGTTAGTGATAGAACTAACGTAGATAAAGCCAATATGCGTGGTATTGAAGCTACCTTTAATTGGACAATATCACCAGAGTGGAATTTAGCGGCTAACTATACTTTTACGGATACTGAACAAAAAAGTGGTGATTTCAAAGGTAAGCCATTGAATAAACAGCCACGTCATATGGCTAATGCAACCTTAAACTGGGAAACCACGCCAGAAATGGAAACATGGGCGCGTATTAACTTCCGTGGTAAAACCTCGGATTACTTATCACGCACCTCTATGTCACATGGTACGCCTTCTTATGCGTTTGTTGATATTGGTACCAGCTACAGCTTAACCAAGCAATTAAATGTGATTGGTGGTGTTTATAACGTGTTTGATCGCCGCATTAATTATGAAAACTTTAATACCACATTAGAAGGTCGTCGTTACAACATTGGTTTGAACTATAACTTCTAATTTTTCACCCTCAGTTTGTGTCATTAAGACTCCACTTGTGGAGTCTTTTTTTATCATTCTTTGGGTTAAAATAAATACTGGAAAATTTAAATATTGAGGTCTATATTTAGCTCAATAAATCATCTTACCTATCGTTTTATTCTGACTATCAGAGTGTTATTTCTACTTATTACCAGTCATTTTTTTCTTAATTTATTCTCTTACTTTTTATTTATATAAAACAGGTTATTAAAAAATAGACACTTTTTATTAAAAGTCTATTTTTGAGGGATAAAAGAAGCATGAGTTAACAAAATCTTAGCATTAATCTTATTAATGTATTTTAAATGCTTTATTTTGATGATTTGTTGATGATATTAATTTCAATATTATATTTAATTATTATTTATCAACGCATTATGTTTTATTTCCTTTCGTTGCAGTAATGGCTATTTGAAATATTTAAAGCTTAAGATTTGTGATAAAAACACAATTATTGTTAATAAAATGTGGCGTTATATGTTGACTTAGTTTGCGAATTGAAAAGATCGTAAAAAAAGGGGGCTTTTTGATGAAAATGTATTGCTATTTAAGTCTGAGACGTGCAAAATGCGCCCACTAAAAATATGACTGATGCGTTTAAAGTGCATCGGTTTTTTTTTGCATTTTTACTTATTACTACACCAAGAGGTCAGATTCATTTGAGTCTGAATAGATAACATAATTTGATTAGCAGCCAGCCCCTTAGAGAAAGGGTTGTCATGATAGAGGAATGCTAATATGGTACAATTATTCTCTTTCGCAGTCGGGCCTAACGGCACTGCGGGCAATGATGACTACGGAGCACGGCGTCTCCTAAACACATACACATCCTTAAAAACTTCATTCTATTCTGTTTATAGGCAGATGCGAAGTCTTCCCAGTAACTGTCGGTTGAGTTTATCTAATACTCAAACCGAAGTTATGGGAGGGTTCGCTAATGTCAGATAACGTCATCTCCTCTATCGGCACTAACCAAACTGGTGCTAACAATCGAGTTCAATTACGTAAAACCTTGACTCTAATGCAGGTAGTCATGATGGGGCTTGCTTTTTTACAGCCTATGACTATTTTCGATACATTTGGTATCGTTTCTGGCATTACGAATGGTCACGTAGCGACCTCGTATGCGATTGCGTTGATTGCAATTTTATTTACAGCTGTAAGTTATGGAAAATTAGTTAAGCGTTTTCCTTCTGCAGGCTCTGCGTATACTTATGCTCAAAAATCCATGAGTCCTTATGTTGGCTTTATGGTGGGTTGGTCATCTTTACTCGACTATTTATTTATGCCAATGATTAATATCTTATTGGCGAAAATCTATTTACAAGCAATATTCCCGGGCGTTGAACCGTGGATCTTTGTATTTGGCTTAGTGGCTTTAATGACGTTCTTTAACCTACGTGGTATTAACGTTGTTGCTAACTTAAATACAGCGATCGTTATTGTACAGGTTGCAGTAATGGTTGTGTTTGTTGGATTACTTATTCACGGTGTTTATAACGGAGAAGGTGCAGGGGAGTTATGGACCTTTAGACCGTTTGCGTCTGTTGATGCTGAAGTCATACCAATGATAACCGGAGCGACAATACTCTGTTTCTCATTCTTAGGTTTTGACGGTATCAGTACATTATCAGAAGAGACACCAAATGCAGGTAAAGTTATCCCTAAAGCGATTTTCTTAACTGCGCTGATTGGTGGGATCATCTTTATTGCCGTTTCTTACTTTTTACAACTGTATTTCCCAGATATTTCACGATTCAAAAACCCAGAAGAGTCACAACCTGAAATAATGCTGTATGTTGCGGGAGCTTTATTCCAGTCTATTATTTTAGTGTTCTCTTGTGTGACTGTATTAGCATCAGGTATGGCGGCTCACGCAGGTGTTGCACGTTTACTTTATGTAATGGGACGTGATGGCGTATTCCCTGAGAAGACATTTGGCTATGTACACCCAAAATGGCGTACACCTGCATTTAACGTGCTATTAGTTGGTTTCTTAGCATTAGGTGCCGTGTTCTTTGATTTAGTGACTGCAACTGCATTAATTAACTTTGGTGCGTTAGTTGCGTTTACTTTCGTGAATCTGTCTGTTATTTCACAGTTCTATATTCGTGAGCGTCGTAATAAAGGATTAATGGATCACATTAATTACCTGATATTGCCTATCATTGGTGCTGCGACAATGGGAGTCTTGTGGATAAACCTTGAACCAGGCTCTATGGAGTTGGGACTTGTTTGGGGCGCAATTGGTATTCTTTATATGGTGTGGATCACGCGTCGATTCCGTCGACCAATGCCACAAATGCCAGAAAAGTAATACTATAAAGATTGTCATAAAAATCAGTGTAGAAATGGCTTCAGTAATGAAGCCATTTTTTTGCCTACAATAAATTATCAGTATTAAATTAGCTGCATCAAATTAGCTGTATCAAATGGTTATATTGATAAAAACCTAGCCTAAGCTAAGTCAGCATAAGCTAGGTTTTGTTATTTAAATCGTACTATAACTTAAAATGAATAAAGCGAATCTTTAGACTCTTTTAATTTTTGTGCTAATTCAGAAGCTTCATATCGTTCAGTTACTATTTCTATATAAGAGGCATTTTCTGTTGATTCTGCCACTTTAAGCGCTTTATTTAATTCATCTATCGTTGTGACTTTCTCACAATGCCAATCTCTTGCGCCAAAAGCTTTAGGTAATTGATGATAATTCCATTGAGCGAGATCGTTATAATAAGCTTCAGGGTAATCACATAATAATCGTTCAATTAAATAACCATCATTATTTAAAACAAGGATGATCGGTTTTAATCCGAAACGAACAAATTGACTAATCTCTTGTACGGTTAATTGATGTGAGCCTTCACCTGTAATTAAAATAACTCGTTTACTAGGCGCTGCAAGTGCAGCACCAAATGATGCTGGTGTAGCCCAACCAATAGAACCCCATAATGTTTGGTTATGGAATTGTGCACCTTCTGGTAATAGGGCAAAACCCAATCCCATTGATGATGTCCCTGTCTCTGCAATAATAATATCATGAGGTTTAAAGAACTTTTCTAAATGAGGATATAGATATTGAGCAGTAATTTTACCATTATCAGATAACACAGCTTCGCCTAATCCTTTGGCTTTTATCTGATGATAACTTCTTTTCGGTAATCGTTGAGTCAGTGCAGAGAGTACGTCCTCCATATAAATCGATGTGTAGATAATGGAGTCAATCTCAACATATTCGGGCATGATGTTGATAAATTGTTTTGGTTTAATATTGGCAGTGAAACTTCCTGTATTGAAGTCGGTCATCATTGCACCAATTCCTAATACGTACTCACTATTTTCTACAAATTCTCTGACTTCAGGTGTCATTAATTTGCCATCATACATACCAACATATTGGGGATGAGATTCACTCAAAATACTTTTATCCATAAACATAGTGGCATAAGGTAAGCCCGTTTTATCGATAAAAGCTTGGACATTATCTGATAGCCCTAAACGTGCGGATAAAATACCTGGTAATACGCAGATATTATTACTGTGTATAAGCTTTTCAATAATGAGTGATACCACTTTTTCTAGTATTTCTTTATCACTCACTGCTCTTTTCGGGGGGATAACAGGTGAATGTTCTATCACTTGCATAGTGGCATAATCAGAAGGTAGGCCAATATAAACTGGGCGACGTTCTTTTAATGCAGCAGCAATTAAACGTTCCATTTCTGTAATGCAATTTTCAGGTGTTAATATTGCGTGAGCACAAGCAAGGCGTTGGCCTAATTGATAAAAAATATCAAAATCACCATTACCTAATGTGTGATGAACAAGGCGCTTACTTTTTTGTACACCACTTGCTGGCATACCAACTAAATGGAAAATAGGTAGGTTTTCTGCATAAGAGCCAGCAATAGCATTAATTGCACTTAACTCACCAACACCAAATGTTGTCGATAATGCTGCCATACCTTTAATTCGGGCATAACCATCAGCAGCGTAAGCTGCATTTAATTCATTGCAGTTACCAATCCAACGCATATGATTGCTATTACAAATAGTATCTTCTATGGGAAACGCATAATCACCCGCAACACCAAAAACATCACTTATTCCTAAGTCATATAAGCGGGTTAACATATACTCAACGACAGTCTTACTCATATTATCTCCAGAAAATCCGAATAATAGTCTGTAAAAGTAGAGGAATGCTTTTACATTATGCTTAATGTTTTATCGCGGATATTATCTGATATGAAATGGTTTATTATCATTGAGGGTATAACTAAATGTAATAAGGTAAGCATTGCTAATGGATATTCGCACATTGCGCTATTTTGTTGAGGTTGTTCAATTAAATGGTTTTAGCCGAGCGGCTGATGCGCTATTTATCACTCAACCTGCAATTAGTCGTAGTATTAAAAAATTAGAAGATGAATTGGGTGTTACTTTATTAGTGAGAGAAATTGATGGCGTTAGATTAACGGATGATGGTGCAATATTGTTTGAACATGCAAAACAGATAATTGCACAATTTAATAATATGAATAAAGCATTACAGGACAAGTCTGGGCCATTAACAGGGACATTAAATGTTGGATTACCTCCTGTAATAGCTTCGACGTATTTTGCTGATATTATTATGGCATTTAGCTCTCGCCATCCTCTGGTTGAACTAAAAATATTTGAATTGGGTACTAAGCAAATGGCTGATGCCATGAGAGAAGGCAGAGTTGAAACTGCCGCTGTCGTATTGCCTTTTAATGAAGATATTTTTGAATTAACACCTTTTTCAGAAGATCACTTAATGCTATTAATGTCACCATCTCATTCTTTAGCTATAAAAAAGGAAATTCATTTCAAGGAATTGATTAATGAACCTTTTATCTTCTTTTCTGAAGATTTTCGCATTAATGATTTAATTTATAGTGCTTGTGGTATTTACAATACAGTGCCTATTATTGCGGGACGTAGTAACCATTTGGATTTAATTATTGCCATGGTGAAAGCGGGTGTAGGAGTAACACTTTTACCCAACAGTATGTGTAATAAAAATCCTATTGATGATTTGGTTGTTCTTCCAGTAGTGGAACCTACATTGTCATATCAAATAGCACTAGCAAATAATAAAAACGGCTATAAAAGCCGAAGTTGCCAAGCATGGGATCAGTTAGCAAGAGAAAAGCTAACAATAGAATAAAATATTAAAATAATACTTATTTATATTCTATTTAAGAAATAAATATCGCAATTATCTTTAAATAATAAAAGTGATTATAAATCAATAAATGTTATTTTTTAAGAAATGCGGATAGCAGTATAAAAGCAGTTATATAAATGATAAGTTTATATTTTGCACATAGTCTTATGAGTAATAATAAAAATGGGCAAATAAAAGATTAATCAGACAAGACAGGAATAGGATAGGGAAAATGAATGAGAGTAATAGTTCTGTAAATCAACATTTTATTCGCAAACTTGAAGGTATTGTTGGTAAAAAACAAGTATTAACACAAGCACATAAAACAGAACGTTATCGCAAAGGTTTTCGTTCAGGGCAAGGTAAGGCGTTGGCTGTTGTCTTTCCCGCTAATCTATTAGAACAGTGGCGAGTTTTTAAAACCTGTGTTGAAGCCGATAAAATTATTATTATGCAAGCGGCGAATACTGGATTAACAGAGGGCTCAACGCCTAATGGTGATGATTATGATAGAGATATCGTGATTATTAGTACATTACGTCAAGATAAAATACAGGTTCTTTCAGAGCATAATCAAGTTATTGCTTTCCCTGGTAGTACGTTATGGCATTTAGAAAAAGTATTAAAGCCATTAGGGCGAGAACCTCATTCTGTTATTGGATCTTCTTGTATTGGTGCGTCGGTGATAGGGGGAATTTGTAATAACTCGGGCGGTGCTTTAGTTCGCCGTGGGCCTGCTTATACCGAATTATCGCTTTATGCTCGCGTTAATGAACAAGGTGAAGCTGAATTAGTTAACCATTTAGGTATTGATTTAGGTGAAACACCAGAAGAGATATTAACTAATTTAGATAATCGTCATTATCATGAGAAACAGATACAAACGACAGAAAAACTCGCCTCTGATCATGAATATCATGAGCGTATACGTGATGTCGATGCTAATACACCTTCTCGTTTTAACAATGATGAACGGCGTTTATATGAAGCAGCAGGGAGTGCAGGAAAATTATCGGTATTTGCTGTGAGATTAGATACTTTCCCAGCAGATCATCGTACTCAGGTTTTTTATATTGGTACTAATAATCCGGATGAACTTGAAGATATTCGTCGTCATATTTTAAGCCATTTTAAAAAGTTGCCTGTTGCTGGGGAATATATGCATAGAAGCTATTACAAAATGGCTGAAGTGTATGGAAAAGATACGTTTTTGGTGATTGATAAATTAGGTACAGATAAAATGCCAATATTATTTGCCGTAAAAGGGCGAGTAGATGCGGTATTAAATAAAGTGCCTTTCTTACCTAAAAACATGGTGGATAGAACCATGCAGTTTATGAGCAAATTATGGCCTGCTCATTTACCAGAGCGTATGACGGATTTTCGTGACAAATATGAACATCATCTTATGTTAAGAATGGCAGATGATGGAATTGAAGAAGCCGCAACTTATTTAAAAGAATACTTTAAGCTAGCATCAGGCGATTATTTTGAATGTACTGAAGAAGAGGGAAATAAAGCCTTTTTGCATCGTTTTGCTGCCGCAGGTGCTGCTGTGCGTTATCATGCCGTTCATGTTAATGACGTAGAAGATGTGTTGCCATTAGATATTGCATTGCGCCGTAATGACAAAGATTGGTTTGAAAAGCTACCACCTGAAATAGAGAGTAAATTACTTTATAAACTCTATTGTGGGCATTTTATGTGTCACGTTATGCATCAAGATTATATTATTAAAAAAGGTGTTGATGCTAAAGCATTAAAAACAGAAATGCTGGCGTTATTAGATCAGCGTGGAGCTGAATATCCCGCAGAGCATAACGTAGGTCATATGTATTATGCTAAACCTCAATTAAAAGCATTCTATAAACATAACGATCCGACCAATAGCATGAACCCAGGTATTGGTAAAACTTCAAAACTAAAATATTGGGGAGAAGAGTGTGGCTGTGGACATGCTCATAATGATACTAATACAGAGAATAAAGAATAATTGTTGTAGATTGTGTTTATTAAATTAAAAAAATAAAGGCAGGATAAAACCTGCCTTTTATTTTATCAATTAGCTCGCAATCTCTTGAGCATATAAATAAAGCTCTTGTAGCTGTTTTAATTTTTCCTCGTTATCGGCATGTTCTTCAGCTAATAACTGAATAGTATTAATATATTCGGTTAGTTTTTCTGGCGTTAACATCTCTTTTCTATGCGCCAACCAACGTTGTTGTTCGTCATAATTAAGCGTTGAAGGATAATTTCTTGCACGATAACGGAAAAACAGAGGTTCCATTCTTGCATCTTCAAATGTTAAGTCTAAAGCGGGTAAATTCTGTGGTTGCGTTGAGCGAATAATCTCCATCGCACTACGATCATTTTCACTGAAAAAACCATTATAAATTTGTGAGTCAACATTATCAGAGACAACAAAAGGTGTTTGTTGTGCAAATATTTCCACGACTTTATTGCGTATTTCAGGATGAGAAAACAATAGTGCTTGGTTTTTTAAACAAGTATCAACATCTAAACCAATTCTATCTGCATCTTGCTGTCTTAATGTATTTTGCGGTGCCACAATGGGGCATTTATTAATATGCAGTAATTTAATTGGAACTGGTGGCTCATCGACTGATAATTCACTACGTGGTGTATATAAACGCTCACGCAATTGGTCTGAATTGAGTGTTAATAAAGGCGATATATCTGCGGCTAAGTCGCAAACAATAACTGCATTGCGATTATCAGGATGCCACGCTAATGGTGCAACAAGGCTTAAATTAGAACGTGCGGCACCAAACATACCTGAAACATGCACAATCGGTGTCATTGCTGGAATATCAATTAGCGCCTGTACTTTGCGTTTATCGCGTAAATTAAAGAAATAATCAAACATGCGCGGTTGAGCTTGTTTTAATTTTTTTGCCATCGCAATGGTGGCATAAACATCAGACATCGCATCATGCGCATTCTCATGAGAAATACCATTTGCTTTGGTTAATAACTCCAAACGGAAGCTTGGAAAACCGTCTTCATTTTCAGGCCAAACAATACCTTCAGGGCGCAGAGCATAACAGGCACGTAAAACATCAAGTAAATCCCAACGTGAATTTCCTTTTTGCCAACTATAAGCATAAGGATCATAAAAATTACGATAAAGGATATTTCGTGTGACTTCATCATCAAATCGAAGGTTGTTATAGCCCATAATACAACTATTAGGTTGGCTAAAAGCTTGATGAATTTGACGAGTAAATTCGGCTTCAATCACCCCATTTTTTGCCGCAACTTGTGGCGTTATCCCTGTGATCATCACGGCTTCTGGGTGAGGCAGATAATCATCATTAGGCTTGCAATAAATAACGAGAGGATCTTCAATAATATTGAAATCCATATCGGTTCTTACACCCGCAAATTGCGCAGGGCGATCGAGTGCTGGGTGCGTGCCAAAGGTTTCATAGTCATGAATGTAAAATGTGGGCGTTTTCGCTGAATTAGACAAGGTTTCCTACCGTAAATTTATTGATTTTAAAATGAGCTTTTAAAGCATTAAACCTTGCACTATTGAGTTGCATTGGGTTTAAACAATTTATATCGAGTCCCGATTTGAGGTGTGTAAGCCTCAAACATCAAATTGCTGGTAATGCTCAATCGATATAGAGACATGGTAAACCATATTAGTGAAAACGTGAAATAGGCGATATAAATGGTTTGGACTGAATACAATCAGATCTTTTTTAAGAATGGGAGCAGTATAGAGAGTAAAGAAAATTATATGATATTTATTTGTACATTTTATCTTAAACAACGACAAAGAAAGATAAAGGTAGATCTAGAGCACATAACTCAGGTTGTTAACGTTAACTTATGTGCTTTATGTCACATTAAAGCGATATAATTGTTTGTGAACTTAAAAGTTAACGTTAACATTTAAGGGTGAAATGACTTTATAAGGCGCTCAACCAATGAACAAAGACTCAAAAAAATACTATGCGATCTTAAGTGCGCTGTTGTTTTTCTTCTTTTTTACCTGGTCTTCATCCTTTTCATTAGTTTCTATTTGGTTAAATCAGTATGTAGGATTAAAAGCGACAGATACTGGATTGATATTCTCTGCAATTTCTCTGATTGCGTTATGTGCTCAACCTCTATATGGCTTTATTCAAGATAAATTAGGACTAAGAAAGAATTTATTATTAGTGATTGCAGTATTACTTATTCTTTCTGGACCATTTTTTCTAGGTTTCGCAGCAATACTTCGCTGGAATATTTTTGTTGGCTCCATTCTAGGAGGTTTATATGTAGGTATGACATTTAATGCGGGGATTGGTGTATTAGAGTCATATACAGAGCGTGTTAGTCGTATTCGTGGTTTTGAATACGGTAGGGCGAGAATGTGGGGATCGCTAGGTTGGGCATCTGCAACATTTATTGCAGGACACAATATAAACATCGATCCTAATTATAATTTTGTGATGGCTTCTATTTCTGGTGTTGTGTTCTTAATTCTTTTAACACTTTTAAAAACAGATAAATCAGACGCATTTAATCAATTAGAGCATGGGAAAACATCGGCTATTACCATAAAAGACGCACTGAATTTACTTTCATTGCCTCGTTTTTGGGCGCTTATTTTATTTGTTATTGGTACCTGTGTTTATGGCGTTTATGACCAACAGTTTCCCGTCTTTTTCTCATCGCAATTTGCAACCTTACAGCAGGGTAATGAGATGTACGGATATCTGAATTCATTGCAGGTATTCTTAGAAGCTGGTGGTATGTTTGTCGCGCCTTTTCTGGTCAATAGAATAGGTGCTAAAAACGGCTTATTACTGGCAAGCAGTGTTATGGCGGCACGTATTATTGGCTCAGGACTAGTCGAAGGGCCAATCTTGATCTCTTGTATGAAATTATTACATGCTGTTGAGTTACCGATTTTATTAATTTCAATTTTTAAATATAACAGTCAACACTTTGATAAACGTTTATCCTCAACACTCTATTTAGTCGGTTTTCAATGTGTTAGCTCTATTGTTGCTACATTATTATCTCCATTAGCGGGTTATGGTTATGATCATTATGGTTTTGCACCAACTTATATGGTGATGGGATGTATTGTGATAGGGACAACACTTTTCTCAGCCGTATTTTTACGTTCAGACGCGAAAGCATTACTGCCACTTGATGGCTTACAACATGAAGATCAAAACAAAGCACAGCCTATTTAATCGCTGATTAATTTATCCTTTGTAGTGTCGATTTGGGCTACCAGTAAAAATGTGTAGCCATTTTTTTATCATTAATTAAGTGAACATTTACGGGCTAAAGAATGTTGACTATATTTATTAATGCATATCATCCTAATTAATTGTTAATTAAGCAAAATCAATTAAATTTGTAAACTTTGCTTGTTTATTGACACGATTAAGCGATAATCTTAAACAGAACTATTTATCTTAAATATCAATTGTAAAGGTGTAGGAAATGGATAACGCAAACAAGCCGTCTTTCCAAAACGTACTGGAGTTTGTGCGTATGTATCGTCGTAAAAACAAAATCCGTCGTGAGATCACTGACAATGAGAAAAAGATCCGTGATAACCAAAAACGTGTTCTTTTGTTAGACAACTTAAGTGAATACATTAAACCGGGTATGTCGATTGAAGATGTACTGGGCATTATTGCTAATATGCGTAGTGACTATGACGATCGTGTTGACGATTACATTATTAAAAATGCCGATCTGTCTAAAGAGCGCCGTGAATTATCTAAGCAGTTAAAAGCGATGGGTGAAATTAAAAATCTTCCTGATCTAAAAGACTGATTGTTTTACTATAAGAATAAGAAATCGAAGGCCTCTGAATTGAATATTCAGGGGCTTTTTTATGTTGGCTTAATAAATACTCAGATAGTTTTCTAATAGTTACCCAAAAAAAGAACCCACTAAAAAGTGGGCTCTCAATTTAGAAGTATTATCAAGATATTCTTAATAACACCTTATTATCAGTTTTGACTTTCAGCTTTAGTCATTTCTGAAGAAGCGTGATTAGTAGAACAATGTCCACCCGCACCTGTGCGGCCTTTTTTATCAAAAGCTGGACGTGTTTCCCATGCTTTGATTTCAATTGCCACAGGCGTTTCATCAGCGGCTGGCGCTTTTGTCATTGGTGAGCTCGCATGTAGTTGGCGTGCAACTGCAACAGGCTCTTGACGAATAACGACTGCTGTTGGTTTGCTTTCTGTTACCGTATCAATTTCCACCGCAGAGATTGCGTTTTCTTCTGGTTGGTCTTCAATAACCGTTTCAATAACAGCTTCAACAACGGTTTCAGCAGTAACTTCTTTATGTTGTTCAACAGTTTCTTCAGTAGCTACTATTACTGCTTCAACAGGCTGAGGTTCAGGCGTTGATATTTCACTCTCTACTGGTGTAACTGTATCTTGTGCAACTTCTTCTGGCACGATGTTTGTTTCAGCTTGTTGTGAAGTTTCATGCATATAAGCTTCAGTGGTATTTAATACCGCTGAAATGTTCTCTTTACGAGTAACATGCTCTTCTGTATTCACTTCATTAATGACATCACTGATAACGTTGTTTTCAATAATGTCGTTAGTTTCAACAGGCACAGCTTGTGGCTCTACTGCAATAATTTCAGCAACAGCCTCTGTGGTTGATTCAGTACTAACCGTGACAGAATAAGTTGATTCAGTCGATCCTACTTGTGCAATATCAGCAACAATGGCTTCTGAGACCGCTGGTGCGATAGCGACCATTTGTGGATCTTGATGAGTAATAATGTGGTTTTCAACAGAAACGTCATTGTTGTTTTCAGCATTATTCTCAATAAATGGTGCATCACTTATTGGTGTGATTGGATAGCGAATGAAAACTTTACCTGAAGCAAGTTCAGGAGAAGCCACCGCCATTGCCAGAGGCATTGGTGATACTGTTAAGGTACGCTCATCACGATAGCGACGACGACGTTGACCACTTACACGTAAATGACGAGGTGAACGGCGAGAACGACGTGGCATAACATTATCTTGCCCGTTATTATCTTCGTTTTTATTGTCATCTTGTGATTTAGTTGCATCAGGTAATGCTTTTACAGCTTGTGCTTCATTCGCTTCAACTTTCGCAACAGCGACTGCTTTAGGTGCTGATTTTTCTGTTGGCGCAACTTTAGTTTGTGTTGTTGCAACAGGAGGCTCAGAAACGGCTTTTTCAGTCACAACGGGTACAACAGCCAATGCATTATCATTGTCAGTTACGCGTACAGATTGTGCTAATTGACGACGATTACGGCGTTGCATAGCAGGGCGACGAGGTTCTTCTTTCTTCTCATCAGCACTATCTTTTGCAACGGTATCATTTTCAGCAAGAGTCGCTTGTGCTTTAGCCGCTTCTTGTTGCTGTTGACGTTTTTCTTCTTGACGACGACGCTGTTCCGCACGTTGTTCACGACGCTGTTGGCGACGAGCTTCGCGTTCTGCAATCTCTTGCTCACTACTAACTTCAGTTGTTGGAGCTGTTTGTGGTTTTTGATTGCGATTTTTGCGATTGTCTTCGCTATTTGCGTTATCACGATTACGATCGTTATCACGGTCACGGCGATTATTATTGTTACGTCGATTATTGTTATTACGACGATCACGACGATTGTCGTTATTCTCTTTCTTATTTTCCTGTGGTTTTTCTGGTGTTACCACAGGCTCTGGTTCACTACTAAATAAGTTAGAGAAGAATTTTGCGATAGAAGCAAAGAAACCTGTACCTTGAGCTTGTTCTGATTTAACAGGTTTAGCTTGAGGCTGAGGTGCTTTTTTGCTTTTCGTCGCTTCAATCGGCTCTTCTTCTTGCAATCCAAAGGCTGAAATAGCGGGTTGTTCAGGCGCTTTACGCTCTGTAACAACATCGTCCTCAGCTTCATTTAACTGGCTCTCATGGAATTGCGCTAAGTTGTAGCTCAGAGAGGTAATTTCTTCGCCTTTACGCACACGAATAACAGAGAAATGAGGCGTTTGCATTTGATCATTAGGAACAATAACCACTTTGACATTAGATTGACGTAATTCAATGTCAGTCACTGCTTTACGTTTTTCATTAAGCAAATAAGAGGCGATTTGAACAGGTACAATCGCATGCACTTCACGTGTATTTTCTTTAAGTGCTTCTTCTTCGATAAGACGTAACACAGAAAGTGACAGTGATTCGTTATCACGAATAGTACCGGTACCTAAGCAACGCGGACAAACGTGATGGCTAGATTCACCTAATGAAGGGCTTAAACGTTGACGAGACATCTCTAATAAACCAAAGCGAGAGATGCGCCCTATTTGAATGCGAGCACGATCTTGGCGAACAGCTTCGCGCATTCTGTTTTCAACTTCACGCTGATGGCGCACAGGCGTCATGTCGATAAAGTCGATAACAATTAAACCACCTAAGTCGCGTAAACGTAATTGGCGTGCGATTTCGTCAGCCGCTTCTAAGTTAGTATTAAATGCAGTTTCTTCGATATCACCGCCACGGGTTGAGCGTGAAGAGTTGATATCAATCGCTGTTAATGCTTCAGTTGTATCAATAACTAAAGCGCCACCAGAAGGAAGGCGAACTTCACGCTGAAAAGCAGATTCAATCTGTGATTCAATCTGGTAATGGCTAAACAGAGGTACTGCACCTGTGTAATGGCGAATTTTGCTAGCAAAATCACCACGACCAATCGCTTCAATATGGCTACGCGCCATTTCAACGACTTTTGCGTTATCAATTAAAATTTCGCCAATATCAGGACGTAAGTAGTCGCGGAATGCGCGAACAATTACGTTACTTTCCTGATGAATTAAGAATGGCGCAGGGCGATTCTCAGCCGCTTTCTTAATAGCATCCCAGTGTCTTAAACGATAGCTTAAGTCTTGTTGTAGTGCTTCGGCAGATTTACCAACACCTGCTGTACGTACAATCAGACCCATACCATCTGGGATTTCAAGGCTTGATAAAGCTTCTTTGAGTTCAGTACGGTCTTCACCTTCAATACGGCGAGAAATACCACCCGCACGAGGATTATTTGGCATTAATACCAAATAACTTCCTGCAAGGCTGATAAAAGTGGTTAATGCTGCACCTTTATTACCACGCTCTTCTTTATCAACTTGAACAATAACTTCCTGGCCTTCTTTTAAGACATCTTTGATGTTAGGACGACCATGGGAGTGATAATTACTAGGAAAGTATTCGCGGGCTATTTCTTTGATAGGAAGGAAACCGTGGCGTTCCGCACCATAATCAACAAAAGCGGCTTCTAAGCTGGGTTCAATTCTAGTGATTTTACCTTTATAGATATTCGCTTTTTTCTGTTCATGACCGGGGCTTTCGATATCCAGATCGTACAAGCGTTGCCCATCGACAAGGGCAACACGCAACTCTTCCTGCTGAGTTGCGTTAATTAACATTCTTTTCATATTGTGACTTACTCGTTATTTTCACGTTTTATAATGTGCCACTAACATACGTAATTACACTATTGATAACCGATGACCTCGTGTCTTTTACAAATGCGTCAACCTCACGGTTGTCGATTGTATAGAGGTGCAATATGTCGGTGAGTCTGATTTTTAGTTCAAAAATTCAGCACTCTTTAATTGAACACGATGTTTCAACTCAATAAGCGATGTATTTATGGCATACTAAATTGTTTGATTTTCGACTATGTCTTACGCCATTGCTGCATTTTGAAAATCAAACAAACAAAATTTTCATAAATATACCTGATAAACATAATCAGGAGAGTCTGCATTATTCCATTGGTGTTAGGGTTATAGCAAGATGACTTTTCTGCTTTGGTGACTTTTTCTGTATAAATATGAGAGATTAGCTAATGTTTCGTCTTTTTCCCATTATTCAGGTTAAAATAGACGACAGATTTGATGTTATTTTGTACACCACAAAGTTGTTTGTTATTTTTATTTTAAGAGAGCCAAAGAATCGCCACTATGAAATCATTTAATCAAGTTCAGTTCGTCACCATTGATGGCGATGAAGCAGGCCAGCGTATCGATAATTTTTTACTGGCACGCTTAAAAGGTGTACCAAAAAGTATGATTTACCGAATTATCCGTAAAGGGGAAGTTCGAGTTAACAAAGGGCGAATTAAACCTGAATATAAACTCAATGCGGGTGACAGCATCCGTATACCTCCTGTGCGAGTATCGGAAAAAGAAGAAGTCGCGGTATCACCAAAGCTTGATAAAGTCGCTGCATTATCAAATTGTATTTTATATGAAGACGACCATTTAATGCTCATAAATAAACCTTCTGGTACGGCTGTACATGGGGGAAGTGGGTTAAGTTTTGGTGTGATTGAAGGTTTACGTGCATTGCGCCCAGAAGCGCGTTTTTTAGAGCTTGTACATCGTCTTGATAGAGATACATCGGGTGTTTTGCTAATTGCAAAAAAACGTTCAGCATTACGTGCTTTGCATGAGCAATTACGCTTAAAACAGATGCAAAAAGATTATTTAGCCTTAGTGCGTGGGCAATGGCAATCTCACACTAAAGTTGTTCAGGCACCATTGTTGAAAAATATTCTTCAAAGTGGTGAGCGAGTAGTTAAAGTAAGCAATGAAGGAAAACCTTCTGAAACGCGTTTTAAAGTGGAAGAGCGTTTTGAATTTGCCACATTAGTGAAAGCAAGCCCTGTGACAGGAAGAACACACCAAATTCGTGTGCATACATTACATGCAGGTCATCCTATTGCATTTGATGATCGTTATGGTGATCGTGATTTTGATTCACAATTGGTAGGAACAAAACTTAATCGCCTATTTTTACATGCCAGTTCTTTGACATTTACTCATCCTTCAACGGGTGAACAAATGCGAATTGAAGCGCCAATGGATAATCAGTTACGCCATTGTTTGCAAGTATTACGTAGTCAAAAATCTTAAGTCGAAAATTTTTATTTCAACAGAAAATCCGAATACTCAATACGCCCAGTTTGTTGGGCGTATTGCTTTTCTTAAACCACTAAGAAAGTGAGTGGAAAATAGAATTAACCTTCCACTTTTGTCATGCATTGCTCAACAATTTTATCAATATCCCACTCTTTAGGCAGTGATTTTGAGCCGTTTTTGCGCATTTCCATATCTACACGGATAAATTCGTTAATTCCGTAATTTTTAATAATACCGTCGTAAGTACATTCACACACTTCGGCAATTTGAGGAATTAGCGCATCATCAGTAATGCCAGAACCTAATATGCAGCTACTGACGAAATTCTTTTTAAATAAGGATTTGCTGTCATCTTTTTTGTCTGAAATCACACTGTCTTGGATAGTATTTGTCGTGTTAGTTGCTTTTGTTGTTGAAATTTCAGTGTCTTTTTCATCAGAACAACCCACTAATGCTGTTGCCATCACTAAAGCTGTTAAGACTGATGCTAATTTATTCATAATACGCTTTATCGCTACATAAGATTAAAAAATAAGATGACCAGATTTATTTGTGATCATCAGAGAAAAATAATGGGTTTATTCTTTGCGAGAGCAACATTTTATTCAATCGGATAAGTGGTAAACCAATTAAAGAATTTGGATCATCGCCGACAAGTTTATCAAATAGAGTAATGCCTAGTCCCTCAGATTTAAAACTTCCAGCACAATTGAAAGGCATTTCTTTATTTAAATAACTGATAATTTCTTCATCAGTTAAATGACGAAAGTAAACTTGAAATAATTCACAATGAGTTTGATGTTCTAACGTTAGACTATTATATACAGTTAATCCGGTGTAAAACGAGACACATTGTCCTGACGCTTGTTTTAATTGTGCAAAGGCATTATCAAAATTATGGGGTTTTCCCGTGATCTTTTTATTCAGTACACAAACTTGATCAGAGCCAATTATAAGGTGATGTGGAAATTTTGCTTGTAAAGCGCTGGCTTTTTCATAGGATAAGCGACTGACAAGATCTTGAGCGTACTCTGTGGGCATCGGGGTTTCGTCAATCTCTGGAGATGCCTGTATAAAGGGCATTCCAAGCTTTTTCAGCAACTGAGCTCGAAAGGGTGAAGTAGACGCAAGGACGAGTGGCAACATATTTTTTTTAAAATCCGTAGCAAAATGATGCCTGACATTCTAAACTATGCGCCGCTGATAAAGCGAATTTTGGTGGAAAGGTGTAGATAACCCGCCTTTTTCTTTGACTATATTCCATTACAAAGATAATATGCGCGCCTTATGCAAAAGGTAAAATTACCCCTGACCATTGATGCGCTGCGAGCAGCTCAAAAGAATTTAGACTATGACGGTCATTATTCTCCAGAGCAAGTAAGCCGCTTAGCTGAATCGGTGGTCAGTGTGGACAGTAATATTGATGTGGCTTTATCATTTGATATTGACCATCAACGTCTTGCCGTGATTAAAGGGCATTCCGATGTGGATGTGACTTTAGAATGTCAACGTTGTGGTGGCCATTTTCCGTATCATGTTCACGCAACATATTGTTTTAGCCCTGTTGTCAGTGATGAACGGGCCGAGACATTACCGGAAGAATATGAACCAGTTTATGTAAACGAATTTGGTGAAATAGATTTGCTGGCAATGATTGAAGATGAAATAATCCTCAACTTGCCGGTGGTTCCGGTACATGATTTTGAACACTGTGAAGTGTCCGACGCGGATATGGTGTTTGGTGAACTCCCTGAAGAATTATCAGAGAAGCCAAATCCATTTGCCGTATTAGCCAGTTTAAAGAAAAGTACTAAGGAGTAAGGTCAATGGCCGTACAACAAAACAAACCAACTCGTTCTAAACGCGGTATGCGTCGCTCTCATGACGCGCTGACAGTAACTCAAGTTTCTGTTGACAAAACTTCTGGTGAAACTCACCTGCGTCACCATGTAACTGCTGACGGTTACTACCGTGGCCGCAAGGTTATCAACAAGTAATTAGCTTTATAGCTCGTTGATACCTTGACAAATCTAACCATAGCGTTAGATGCGATGGGCGGGGACTTCGGTCCTCGCATCACAGTGCCTGCTTGTTTGCGGGCGCTGGCATCTAATCCTCATTTAAAAATATTGCTGGTAGGTCAACCAGACTCTATATCTCCTCTGCTTGCAAATCAAAATGCTGAGCTAATCTCCCGTTTACAAGTTATACCCGCAGAACATATTGTCGCCAATGATGCCAAACCTTCACAAGCTATTAGAGCAAGTAAAGGTACATCAATGCGAGTGGCACTTGATCTCGTGAAAACAGGGGAAGCACAGGCTTGTGTAAGTGCAGGGAATACAGGCGTATTAATGGGATTAGCAAAACTTCGACTTAATGCGATTGATGGAATTGAACGTCCCGCACTGGTTTCGGTATTACCTAATCAGAAAAAAGGCAAGACGGTTGTTCTTGATTTAGGCGCTAACGTTAACTGTGATAGCAAAATGCTGGTGCAGTTTGCGGTAATGGGCGCAGTTATGGCCGAAGAGATAGCAGAGATTGACTCACCGAAAGTGGCGCTTTTAAATATTGGTGAAGAAGAGAGCAAAGGATTAGATAATATCCGCGAAGCTGCTACGGTATTAAAATCGACACCGAATATTAATTATATTGGTTATGTTGAAGGTAATGAGTTACTGACAGGCAAAACTGATGTATTGGTGTGTGACGGCTTCGCAGGTAATGTCTCCCTTAAAACGATGGAAGGGGTTATCAGAGTTTTCCTTTCATTGATTAAATCTTCTACTACCGAAAATAAAAAAACGTCGTGGTGGATGAAAATATTGAAGAAGTGGTTACAAAAGCGGCTAATTAAGCGTTTTGGACATATGAACCCCGACCAGTATAACGGTGCTTCTCTGTTAGGATTACGCGGTATCGTCATTAAAAGCCATGGTGGCGCAAATGAAAGCGCGTTTACAGCAGCAATAGAACAGGCTGTTCATGCCGTTGAGCGAAAAATTCCAGAGCGAATTGCTTCACGACTGACAACAGTATTACCCAAGAGCGATTGATAGAATGTATACAAAAATCTTAGGTACTGGTAGTTACTTGCCTGTACAAGTGCGAACTAATGCCGATTTAGAAAAAATGGTTGAAACATCTGACGAGTGGATTGTTACCAGAACGGGTATCCATGAACGTCGAATTGCAGCAGAAGAAGAAACTGTTGCCGTGATGGGTGCGGGTGCTGGCGAAAAAGCATTAGAAATGTCAGGTATTGATAAGCAAGACATTGGATTGATTATTGTTGCAACTACATCTGGCTCTCATGCATTTCCAAGTGCGGCTTGCCAAATTCAAAATGCATTAGGTATTAATGACTGTATTGCTTTTGATGTTGCGGCTGCATGTTCAGGTTTTGTTTATGCATTAAGTATTGCGGATCAATTTATTAAAGCGAGCTCTGTTAAAAAAGCACTGGTTATTGGTGCTGACAGATTATCTCACGCTTTAGATCCAGAAGATCGCGGCACGATTATTCTATTTGGTGATGCGGCAGGTGCTGTGGTTGTTGGCGCATCAGAAGAAGAAGGCATTATCTCTACCCATTTACATTCTGATGGCCGTTTTGGTGATCTATTAGCACTACCTTATCAGAGTAGAGAAAATGACGATTTACCTGCTTACGTGACTATGGCAGGAAATGAAGTTTTTAAAGTCGCAGTTCGTGAGCTTGCCCACATTGTGGATGAGACACTTGAAGCTAACAAAATTGATAAATCTGAACTGGACTGGCTTGTGCCTCATCAGGCAAATTTAAGAATTATTTCAGCGACAGCGAAAAAGCTGGATATGACAATGGATAAAGTAGTGGTGACATTAGATCGCCACGGCAATACGTCAGCAGCATCAGTCCCAACAGCATTAGATGAAGCTGTAAGAGATAATCGCATTCAACGTGGTCAGTTAATCTTACTGGAAGCGTTTGGTGGCGGTTTTACTTGGGGTTCTGCACTTATCCGTTTTTAATATTATCAGGAAAATAAACATGACTGATTTTGCAATGGTTTTTCCCGGACAGGGATCACAAGCTGTTGGAATGCTTGCAGAACTTGCAGAGCAATATCCAATCGTGACTGAAACATTTGCTCAAGCATCTGATGTATTGGGTTACTCTCTTTGGGACTTAGTTCAGAATGGCCCAGAAGAAGAGCTAAACAAAACATGGAAAACACAGCCAGCATTATTAGCAGCTTCTGTTGCTATCTGGCGTGTATGGCAAGAAAAACAAGGCAAAATGCCACAAATGATGGCAGGTCACAGTCTTGGCGAGTATTCTGCTTTAGTGTGTGCGGGAGTTATTGATTTCGCTGCGGCAATTAAATTAGTAGAATTACGTGGTCAACTGATGCAAGAAGCCGTGCCTGCGGGTACGGGGGCAATGTATGCGATTATCGGCTTAGATAATGACGCTATTGCAAAAGCCTGTGAAGAAGCAGCGCAAGGACAAGTTGTCTCACCTGTAAACTTTAACTCACCAGGTCAAGTTGTTATTGCGGGTAACAAAGAAGCCGTAGAACGTGCTGGTGTGTTATGTAAAGAAGCGGGTGCTAAACGTGCTTTACCACTAGCAGTAAGCGTGCCTTCTCACTGTGCTTTAATGAAACCTGCTGCTGATAAGCTAGCGGTTGCATTACAAGAAATCGAATTTAAACAACCTGAAATTCAGGTCGTCAATAACGTTGATGTGATAGCGCAAACTGATGCAAATGCAATCCGTGATGCATTAGTTTGCCAGCTTTATAACCCAGTTCGCTGGACTGAAACGGTTGAACTTATTGCTGAAAAAGGTATCACACAATTATTAGAAATCGGGCCAGGAAAAGTATTAACTGGCTTAACAAAACGTATTTCTAAAGAAATGAACGCTGCAGCAGTTAATGATATTGCATCATTAGATGTTGCATTAGGAAATGACTGAGGGATCTCATGGGATTTGACGGAAAAATAGCGCTAGTTACTGGTGCAAGCCGTGGTATTGGCCGTGCGATTGCAGAAGATTTAGTTGCACGCGGTGCGACAGTAATTGGTACAGCAACGAGTGAAAACGGTGCGAAAGCTATCAGCGAATATTTAGACGGTAAGGGTAAGGGTTTTGTGTTAAATGTCACAGAAAACGACTCTATCGAAAAATTTTTAGCCGATGTGCGCGCTGAATTTGGCGAAATTGATATTTTGGTCAATAATGCAGGTATTACTCGTGATAACCTGTTGATGCGCATGAAAGATGATGAGTGGCAAGATATCATTGACACTAATCTTTCATCAGTCTTCCGTCTGTCTAAAGCAGTTATGCGTGCTATGATGAAAAAACGTTATGGTCGTATAATTACGATTGGTTCTGTTGTTGGAACCATGGGTAACGCAGGACAGGCAAACTACGCGGCGGCGAAAGCGGGTGTGATTGGTTTTAGTAAATCATTAGCACGCGAAGTTGCTTCCCGTGGCATTACGGTGAATGTTGTTGCTCCAGGCTTTATCGAAACTGATATGACTAGAGCATTAACAGATGACCAAAGAGCAGGTATTTTATCTCAAGTCCCTGCTAACCGTTTAGGTGATGCCAAAGAGATTGCCAGTGCTGTAGCTTTCTTAGCTTCTGATGAAGCAAGCTATATCACGGGTGAAACATTGCATGTCAATGGTGGCATGTACATGATCTAATTATGGGGACGTCTTTATATTTGCTTTTTGCGTACAATATAATGCAAAATATAGCAAATAAAGTAGTCCACACAGTCGGGATTGGTTAGATCTTTTCCTGTATTTATAAACTAAGAAAATCATCGCGCAAGCGAGTTTTGATAGGAAATTTAATAGTATGAGCACTATCGACGAACGCGTTAAGAAAATCATTGTTGAACAACTGGGTGTTAAAGAGGAAGAAGTTGTAAATTCAGCTTCATTTGTTGATGACTTAGGCGCTGATTCTCTTGACACAGTTGAGCTGGTAATGGCTCTGGAAGAAGAATTCGATATCGAAATCCCAGACGAAGAAGCAGAAAAAATTACTACAGTTCAAGCTGCTATTGATTACGTTGAAAACGCAGGTAAATAAGCTTGCTAATCTAGGCGGTCACTCGACCGCCTATATTTTTAATCCTAAACTTTTTCCCTCCTTGGAGGATAAGCGTGTCTAAGCGTCGTGTAGTTGTGACCGGACTAGGCATGTTATCTCCTGTCGGTAATAACGCAGAAGCTTCTTGGGAAGCAGTGTGTGCCGGACAGAGTGGTATCGGCCTTATCGAAGATTTTGACACCAGTCATCATGCGACTAAATTCGCTGGATTGGTAAAAGATTTCAATCACGAAGATTATAATCTTTCGCGTAAAGACGCGCGTAAGATGGATCTTTTCATTCAATATGGTATTGCAGCAGGTGTGCAGGCCATTGCGGATTCAGGTCTTGAAGTAACAGAAGCCAATGCAAGTCGTATCGGAGCTGCTATTGGTTCTGGTATTGGTGGCTTAGGCCTTATCGAAGAAAACCATACATCTATGATGAATGGCGGCCCTCGTAAAATTAGCCCATTCTTTGTACCTTCAACCATCATTAACATGGTTGCAGGGCATTTAAGCATTATGTATGGTCTTCGTGGCCCTACAATCTCTATTGCAACAGCGTGTACTTCAGGTGTTCATAATATTGGACATGCTGCACGTATTATCGCTTATGGTGATGCAGATGCAATGCTGGCAGGTGGTGCCGAAAAAGCAACCACACCATTAGGTTTGGGTGGTTTTGGTGCTGTTCGTGCATTATCAACACGTAACGACAATCCTCAAGCGGCTAGCCGTCCATGGGATAAAGATCGTGATGGTTTTGTATTAGGTGATGGTGCGGGTGTTCTTGTTCTTGAAGAGTACGAACACGCTAAAAACCGTGGCGCTAAAATTTATGCTGAAGTGGTTGGTTTTGGTATGAGCAGCGATGCTTATCACATGACTTCACCGGCAGAAAATGGCGAAGGCGGTGCGCTAGCTATGACAAATGCACTGAAAGATGCGGGTATTGCCTCATCAGAAGTGGGTTATATCAACGCACACGGTACATCAACAAATGCAGGCGATGTTGCTGAAGCACAAGCAGTAGAAAACGTATTTGGCAAAGGCACTGATGTATTAGTTAGCTCAACAAAATCTATGACAGGTCACTTATTAGGTGCTGCGGGTGCAATTGAGTCTATCTTTACAATCCTTTCATTACGTGACCAAATTGTACCTCCAACAATAAACCTAGATAATCAAGACGAAAACTGCCATCTTGATTTCGTTCCACATAAAGCACGTAAAGTTGAGAACATGGAATATGCTCTGTGTAACTCATTCGGCTTTGGTGGTACCAACGGTTCAATTCTCTTTAAGCGCGTATAACCCGTTTTTTGTAGAAAACTGAAAAATATCTAAAGGCCCAGGATTATTCTGGGTCTTTTATTTTGTCCTTTTACTGCCAGTTGTTTTATCATGTACAGATTGATATCAATAACATAGATGTAGGGTGTGTTAGATGTATTGGGTAAATGGACAACAGCAACAAAATGTCGATGCAAGCGACCGCGCAATACAGTTTGGTGATGGTTGTTTTACTACGCTTGTCGTTGAGTATGGCAACCCTATTTTGTTACCTGCCCACATCAATCGCTTAAAACAAGGTTGTGATGCGCTTTTTTTACCACATCCAAATTGGTCTGACTTAGAAAGGCACATTATAGATATTGCCTCAGACACTCAAACGAAAGGTGTTATTAAGGTTATCATTAGCCGTGGCTATGGTGGACGAGGATATTCCTCCAATGGATTTATAACGCCGACAGTAATAATATCACTATCATCTTATCCTACCCATTATCTCCACCAGCAAAGTGAAGGTGTATCGCTTGGTATAAGTCCTGTTACCTTAGGGCAAAATCCTTTGTTGGCAGGGATAAAACATCTCAATCGCCTAGAGCAAGTCCTTATCAAATATCATTTAGAAAAAACAGAATTTGACGATGTTTTAGTGTGTGATAATGAAGGATATTTAGTTGAAGCTAATGCGGCGAATCTTTTTTGGCGCAAAGGAAATAGGCTTTTTACACCAAATCTGACTAATTCAGGGGTAAATGGCATTATGCGTCAATCCATTTTTCAATTAGCTCAAAAAAATCATTGGGAAATTGATATTGTGAGAGAAAAACCTGAAACACTTTATCAAGCTGATGAAATATGGTTAACAAATGCGTTAATGCCAGTGATCCCCGTTTCACAAATCACTTTTTCAGATGATAAGCGCTATCAATATCCTAGTAGGGATTATTATCATGTTGTTTTACAACACAGTTTGTCACTTAAATAGAATTTAATGAGTTATAAATGAAGATAAAAAAAATAGTATGGATAGTTTTTTTTGCCTTATTAATTAGCCTTGGTGCAATGGCGTTGTATGTGATGCAGCATATTCGAGGCTTAGAAGAAAATATTGTTGTAAAACAAGATGAAATGTTACTTACTGTTCCCGCAGGAACGGGGCGTGTTGCCATGGAGCAACTGCTAATAAAAAATAATCTGCTTAATGAAGGAGATTATTTCCAAATTTTGCTAAAAGCAAAGCCAGAGCTAAGCCAATTTAAAGCGGGGACTTATCGCTTAACAAAGGGTATGACGTTACGTGATGTTTTACTGCTTATCAAAAGTGGTAAAGAGGCTCAGTTTACAATCCGTTTTATTGAAGGAAGCCGTTTAAAAGATTGGCAATCTATTTTTGAGCAAGCGCCTCAACTAACGACAGTTGCACATACTCTGGACAGCGATAAATTACGCCAAGAAATAGGAATAAAACCTGAAATTACTAACCTAGAAGGTTGGTTTGCGCCAGATACATACCATTACACCGCAGGTACGACAGATGTCGCAATTTTAAAGCGTGCCTACCAACAAATGGAAAAAACATTAGAAGAAGAGTGGATTAAACGCGATAGTGACTTACCGTATAAATCGGCTTATGAAATGCTTATCATGGCATCAATTATCGAAAAAGAGACGGGTATTGATGCTGAAAGAACAAAGGTTGCGTCTGTTTTTGTCAATCGATTAAAAACTAATATGCGATTACAGACTGATCCAACAGTCATCTATGGTTTAGGTGATAAATATAGAGGCACGATTTATCGTAGTGATTTAAATGGCTATACACCTTATAACACGTATCAAATTGATGGCTTACCACCAACACCAATAGCAATGCCTGGTGTTGCTTCAATTAGAGCTGCTGCACATCCAGCGGATACACGTTATCTCTATTTTGTTGCGGATGGAACGGGTGGTCATAAATTTTCAACCACACTCAATGAACACAATAAGGCCGTCGCGCAATACCGACGCTTACAACAAAGATAATTATGAACAACAGCAAATTTATTGTAATTGAAGGATTAGAAGGCGCTGGAAAAACCAGCGCAATTCAAACGGTTATTGATACATTAAAAGAACAAGGTATCACCAATCTGGCTTTTACCCGTGAACCGGGTGGCACACCGCTTGCTGAAAAACTACGTGAACTCATCAAGCAAGGTATTGACGGCGAAAAAGTGACAGATAAAGCAGAGCTTTTAATGCTATATGCAGCGCGTGTTCAGCTTGTTGAGAACGTGATAAAACCTGCGCTTGCAGAAGGTAAATGGGTGATTGGAGATAGACACGATCTCTCTTCACAAGCTTATCAAGGTGGTGGGCGCGGCTTAGATAAAGATCTTATGTTGTCACTTCGTAATACGGTTCTTGGTGATTTTCGCCCTGATTTAACCTTATATCTTGATTTAGATCCGACTATTGGTCTTGCCAGAGCGCGTGCTCGAGGCGAATTAGACCGAATTGAAAAAGAATCAATGGATTTCTTTTATCGTACTCGTGAACGTTATCAGGCCTTAGCCAAAGGTGATGACTCTATTATCACAATAGATGCATCTCAAGCTATTGAAAAAGTACAAGCAGATATCCGTCAAACATTAACAACGTGGCTAGTTCAGCAGGAAAATAAATCACTATGAATTGGTATCCTTGGCTAAATCAGGCATATCGACAACTTATTAGCATGTATCAAGAAGGGCGAGGTCATCATGCTTTGCTTTTACATGCGATAGAAGGCATGGGAGGAGAAGCACTCTCTTATGGGTTAAGTCGTTGGTTAATGTGCCAGAATAAACAGGGATTAAAAAGTTGTAATGAATGCCATAGCTGTCGATTGATGCTTGCTGAAACACACCCTGATTGGCATGTTTTGCAGAGTGAAAAGGGTAAGTCCTCGATTGGTATTGAAGCAGTAAGAAAAGTGACTGAAAAGCTGGAGCATCATGCTCAGCAAAGTGGTTTTAGAGTTGTTTGGATAAAAGACGTTGAAGCATTAACTGAAGCGGCAGCCAATGCATTGCTTAAAACGTTAGAAGAGCCGCCTAAAAACACCTATTTTTTACTGAATTGTCAGCAACCAGAGGTTTTATTAGCGACATTGCGTAGCCGTTGTTTTTATTACCATTTAGCAACGCCAGATCTCCAACACGCAACGCACTGGTTACAGCAACAATTACCAAACATACCTTATGCAAATAGTGTGACGGCATTAAATTTATCTCAGAATGCCCCCGTTTTAGCGCTTTCATTATTGAAAAATGAGTGGAAAGAAAGAGAGGCTTTTTGCCAAGCTTTATATGCAAGCATCCAACAACGTGATTTATATGCATTTTTACCACAATTAAATCAAGATAATGCAGAACGCCGCTTGTATTGGTTATTATCACTACTGCTTGATGCATTAAAATATCAAACCAATGCACAAGTGTATTGTGTGAATCAAGACCAGCAAGCATTGATTATGGCGTTATCACAATGGCCTTCGGATATTTTATTATCCACTATTGATGGATGGAAGCAGTGTCGTTATCAGTTAATGACCATTCCTGCATTAAATAGAGAGTTATTACTAGTAGAACAGCTACTAGATTGGGAAAATCAGTTAATCACAAAAAATTAATTAGCTATATATTAATTATGATTTAGCTGTAATAAAAAACACCTATAAATAGTACCAGATACCAGATAAATGAGAGTAAGTTATGTTTTTAGTTGATTCACACTGCCATCTCGACTGCTTAGATTATGAAAAATTACATGAAAATATTGATGATGTTGTCGAAAAAGCACAGCAGCGTGATGTTCAATATATGTTAGCAGTGGCAACCACATTACCGGGCTTTAAGAGTATGCGTGAGCTAATCGGTAAACGTGACAATATCGCCTTTTCTTGTGGGATCCATCCTTTAAATTTAGATGAAGGTCATGATATTGAAGAATTAGCACGTTTAGCCGCTGCCCCTGATGTTGTGGCTTTAGGTGAAACAGGGCTAGATTACTATTACCAACAAGAAAATGCGGCTTTACAGCGTGAAATTTTCCGTGAGCATATTCGTATTGGACGCCAAGTTAATAAACCCGTTATTGTGCATACACGCAGTGCTCGCGAAGATACGTTATCCATTTTAAAAGAAGAGAAAGTTCAAGATTGTGGCGGTGTTCTGCATTGCTTTACTGAAGATAAAGAAACTGCAACAGCATTACTTGATCTTGGAATGTACATCTCTTTTTCAGGCATTGTGACATTTAGAAATGCTGAACAAATTAGAGAAGCTGCTCGCATTGTTCCTCTTGATAGAATTTTAGTTGAAACAGACTCCCCTTATTTAGCGCCAGTTCCTCATCGCGGAAAAGAAAACCAACCAGCTTATGTCCGTGATGTTGCAGAATATATGGCTGTCTTAAAAGGCGTCAGTGTTGAAGAGTTAGCGCAACAAACAACACGCAATTTTGCTAAGCTCTTTCATATTCAAAACTTACCTGCTTAATAGAATTAATCAGGAATTAAAATAAATAATAAGGTGATGGAAATGGCAGAAGAAACAATTTTCAGTAAAATTATTCGTGGTGAAATCCCAGCCAATATCGTTTTTCAAGATGATACAGTGACTGCATTTCGTGATATTTCACCGCAAGCACCCACTCATATTTTAATTATTCCTAATAAACTTATTCCTACTGTGAATGATGTTACTGCGGAAGATGAGCAAGTATTAGGACACCTTTTTGTCGTTGCGGCAAAAATTGCACAACAAGAAGGTATTGCTGAAGACGGTTACCGTTTAGTGATGAACTGTAATAAACATGGTGGACAAGAAGTTTTCCATATTCATATGCATTTGCTTGGCGGAAAACCATTAGGGCCATTATTAAGCCAGTAATGGATGTGATGCTAACAGCAGGATAACAGGAAGTCATACATGATAAGACAAGGTAAGGCCATTTGTTCATTACTTATCGCTGTGTTTATGACGACATTGCTTTCAGGATGTTTATCATCTCATTCAGATAATAAACTCTATTTCAATCGTCAGCAGGCTATTATTATGGAGCCTTCGGTATTAGTTGTAGGCGTTGTTGCTGGTCAGCCAACCATTGAACACCATGCTAATGGCACAAAAGCGACAGTCATGTTATCAAATACACAATCTTACCCTGTTTCTATTCGCTATCGTTTTTATTGGTATAACGAACAAGGACTGGAAGTCTCCCCTGCTGGGAATGTAAATGATGTGACTATTCTTGGTGATGGTGATGCCGAAATTAGTGGTGATATACCAGATAAAACCATTAGTTATGTCAGAGTTTATCTCTTTACTTAGGATAAGGTAACACGAGCATGAAAAGAGTTCTATTTGTGGCGATGTCTGTATTTTTATTAGCGGGTTGTCCATCTATGTTGCCACAACAACCGCCTGTACCTGTGGAGCCTGTGACACCTACAGAGCCAGTAGAGCCACCTAAACCGATAGAGCCACCAATTGAAGTTGTGCCAACGCCACCTAAAATCACGAGTATTAATTGGAATGCTGCTGTCACGCCTTTAATTAGAGAAATGGCGGTTACTGGTGATTTAGAGGCAGGTAAGCTTATCGTTGTTGATAATGTTAAAAATAATTCGGGTGGAAACATCCAAGCGGTAAATGCGACCAATACGATTATCGAATCAGTTAATAGTATTAGTGCTCTGCAAACGGTGCCTTACGCACAAATGATGTCAGCACGAAAAGCCCTTGGTTTATCTGGTGAAGATAGCCTAGGTCTTCGTAGTGCAGCGATTGGCTTGGCCCGCTATTTGAAAGCTGATTATATTTTATTCTCAACCGTTGATGGTAAAAAAGATAACCGTGTGATCAGTATGCAGTTAATGTCGGTTTCTTCTGGTGAAATTCTTTGGAACGGGCGCCATAGGGTTGAGTGATCTGCATTACTCAAGTTTGCTTAATGCCTTGCAAGCGCTTTTCCCTGCAACGGCATTAAGCAAATGGAAAATCACAGCATTGGAAGGCGCTGGCGGTGGTGCTTTTCGCGTACAATGTGCAGATATTGACTGGGTTGCTCGCTATTATGGCGATGAAAAGAAAGCGCTTTATGTACATGGAAGAAAAGAATACGCCATTTTAAAACAGCTATCAGGATCTAATTTATCACCTAAAGTTGCCACACGTTATAAAGAGTGGTTTTTTCTTTATTGGTTACAGGGCGAACATCTTACTCACCAATCACTTTTTAGTACTTATTTAAAACCGTTGGCTGAAAAAATAGCCATACTTCATCAACACACACCGTTAGGTTTTCCTCTTAACCTAAATCATGAATTATTAATTTATTGGCAGAGTATTGATAGAAAACGTTTATCTGCTAAATGGTTACGCTTACAACAACATTTTTTACGCCAACCGCGATGCAATCTCATAAAATACGCGCCTGCTCACATGGATTTGCATGTTGAGAATATTCTTCTTAGTGATTCCAGTATAAAATTTATTGATTGGGAATATGCAGCCGATATTGATACAGCGGATTCATTGATGACATTCTTTGCAACAAACCAACTCAATGAAGCGCAACAAAATACGTTTTTGGATTATTATTATTCGTATCATTGTCATTATGCTCAATCCAAAGAGACGGATGTTTATTCTGTGAAGGAATTGAGAAAGCGTATTTTCTCAAGAGAGCCATTCATTTTTTATATGATGCTAATGTGGTATGAAGTCCGTTGGCAACAAACAAAAGATGGATCATTTTTAATAATGTCTGAACCTTTACGTCGCTATTTCAGTCTGACGAATTAAAGACATTATCTTGTCACAATTACAAAGAGAGGAATGTTATGGGTCCGGTAATGCTTGATGTTGAAGGATATGAACTCGATAGTGAAGAGCGTGAAATTTTAAAGCATCCTCTTGTCGGTGGATTAATCCTTTTTACCCGCAACTTCCACGATGCTGAACAATTAAATGAATTAGTTCGCCAGATTCGTGATGCATCTCATGAGCGCCTTGTGATTGCAGTAGACCAAGAAGGAGGACGTGTACAACGTTTTCGTGATGGTTTTACACGACTGCCTGCGGCTCAATCTTATGCGGCATTAAATGAAGGTTATCAAGCGAGCCATTTAGCACAAGAAGCTGGATGGTTAATGGCATCAGAAATGATTGCCATGGATATTGATATCAGTTTTGCACCTGTGCTCGACCTAGGTCATAACTGTATCGCCATTGGCGAGCGTTCTTTCCATGATTCACCAGAAATTGCTATGACAATGGCTGAGAGCTTTATCAAAGGTATGCGCTCTGCGGGCATGAAATCAACAGGAAAACACTTCCCTGGTCATGGTGCTGTAAGGGCTGATTCTCATAAAGAAACACCTCGTGATGATCGCTCTTTAGATGATATTCGCCAACATGATATGTCCATTTTTAAAGATTTTATTCAACGCCAGTTATTAGATGCCATTATGCCAGCTCATGTCATTTATTCTCAGGTTGATGAGCGTCCTGCAAGTGGCTCATCGTACTGGCTGAAGTCCATTTTACGTGAACAATTAGGCTTCCAAGGCGTTATTTTCTCTGATGATTTATCGATGGAAGGTGCTGCTATTATGGGAAGTTACGCAGAAAGAGCACAACGTTCGCTAGATGCTGGTTGTGATATGCTTTTAGTGTGTAATAACCGAAAAGGGGCGGTGAGTGTGTTAGATAACCTGTCCTCTGTCAAAGCAGAACGCATTTCCACATTGTACCATCACCGAGGTCGTTACACATTGAGTGAGCTACAAACCTCTGATCGTTGGAAAAAAGCGAATCAGTTGCTGACCCAATTACAGGAGCAATGGCAGGAGCGAGCATGATTATATATTTACATGGTTTTGATTCCACAAGTCCTGGAAATCATGAGAAAGTTTTACAGCTACAGTTTATTGATCCTGATGTCCGCTTTTTAAGCTACAGTACGTTGCATCCTCGTCATGACATGCAACACTTACTGAAAGAAACGGATAAAGTGATTAAATCCACGAAAGAGCCAGTATTAATTTGCGGCGTAGGATTAGGTGGATATTGGGCAGAGCGTATTGGTTTCTTATGTAATATTCGTCAGGTAATGATTAATCCTAATCTTTTTCCTTACGAAAACATGACAGACAAAATCGACAGACCTGAAGAATATTTAGATATCTCAACGAAATGTATTAAAGATTTTCGTTCTAAAAACAAAGATAACGCTTTAGTGATTTTATCCCGTAATGATGAGGTTTTAGATAATCAGCGTTCTGCTGATGAATTATCACCTTATTACTCCGTAATTTGGGATGAAGTGCAAACGCATAAATTTAAGAGCCTCTCTGAGCATCTATTTAAAATTAAAGCGTTTAATCGCAAAGAGTAAGACTAAAGTCATATGTTTAAAATGGATGGTGTTTGTTCCATCCATTTTTTTATCTAACGTAGTCAAAACGTTCATACCGTCCTCTCTACCCATCTCTTTTCGACCCCTTATTTTTAACACCTCAATGATCACGACTGATTTTAACAATCCTTTTATGCTTATTTTTCTAGTTCATTGTATTAATTGATAAAACCAATATCCCTATGTTTTAAATGGTGATTTATTTGTCACTAAAAGGCAAAAAACGACTATTTTCTTCAAAAAATAGATATGAATATTCAAATATTTTTGATATAAATCAACTTTGGTATGACCATCTTTCCAATTAACTTGCTTAAGAACAAAAATAACAGCCGAAACGATTTAACTGTCATTATTTAAGTAGATTTCACTAAGGCTATTTAAATAACAACAGTAAATATCTTTATGGAGTGACGTTAAATGTCATTAAAAAAAATTGTTATTGTCGGTGGTGGCGCTGGTGGTTTAGAACTGGCGACCAAATTAGGCAATAAATTAGGGCGCAGCAAAAAAGCAGAGATCACCTTAGTGGATCGCAACAACAGTCATCTATGGAAACCCCTTTTACATGAAGTAGCAACGGGCTCTTTAGATGATGGTGTTGATGCTTTAAGTTATCTAGCACACGGCTATAACCATCATTTTAATTTCCAATTAGGCTCATTAACAGGGCTTGATCGTGAGCAAAAAAATATCACATTGGCTGCTATTTATAATGAAGAGCAAGAATTGCTCGTACCTGAACGTACATTAGACTACGATATTTTAGTGATGGCGTTAGGCAGTAAATCAAACGATTTTGGCACACCAGGTATTAAAGAGAACTGTATTTTCTTGGACAGTCCTCAACAAGCACATCGTTTCCATAACGAAATGTTAAATTTATTTTTAAAATATTCAGCAGATACCAATGCACAAGAAGAAAATCGTAAGGTAAATATTGCGATTGTGGGTGGTGGTGCAACGGGTGTTGAACTTTCAGCTGAATTGCATAATGCAGTACGTCAGCTTAATAGTTATGGATTAAAAAAATTAGCACCTTCAGCATTAAATATTACTTTGGTTGAAGCTGGAGAGCGTATCTTACCTGCATTACCAGTGCGTATTTCTAGTGCTGCACATCAGGAATTAACCAAATTAGGTGTGCGAGTGATGACCAAAACCATGGTTACAAGCGCAGATGAAGGTGGATTAAACACCAAAGAGGGTGAGCATATTGATGCTGACTTAATGGTGTGGGCAGCAGGTATTAAAGCGCCTGATTTTATGAAAGAGATTGCTGGCCTAGAAACTAACCGTATTAATCAGTTGGTTGTTAAACCTACCTTACAAACAACCTTAGATGAGTCTATCTTTGCAATTGGTGACTGTTCTTCTTGTCCAAGAAAAGAAGGCGGTTTTGTTCCACCAAGAGCACAATCCGCACATCAAATGGCAAGTCGCTGTTACAGCAATATTTTAGCAATGTTAAAAGATAAACCGCTAAAAGATTATGTGTTTACCGATCACGGCTCATTAGTTTCACTCTCTAAATTCAGTACCGTGGGGAGTTTGATGGGGAATTTGATGAAGGGGGACATGATGATCGAAGGGCGCATAGCGCGGATTGTTTATATCTCTTTATATCGAATGCATCAAATAGCGTTGCATGGTTATATCAAAACTGGACTTATGATGTTAGTCGGATCAATCAACCGAGTAATTAGGCCTAAACTAAAACTTCATTAATTTATCTTTTGCTTTACAGATAAGACAAAAGTTACTTTTTTAAACCCTCATATTTCATGAGGGTTTTTTATCTATTTTTTATTTTAAATTAAATAATTAAATGAGAATATCCAAATAAAATAAATAATCACAGCATAAAGCACTAGATGATTTGTCTGCCCATATCAGAAATAACCGATAACGCTAAAACTCAATAGAGTAATGATAAATATAATTTTATTATTAAGGTTAAACTTGTAATATTAAAGATAACATTTATTTTATTTATTACGCTAAATTATTTAAGACTTTTCTTAAATAAAAAACGATGTTTAATTCATTAATTCATCAAATAAAATGTTATGGTGTTTCGTAGATTTGTATTAGAAAAATAATAAGTGAAAATTATTAGAAATAAGCTTAACTTGTTATTTTTAATCGTATTTAAATGGGTAAAATAATTTTACAAATCTTAAAAGTAAATTTTATAATATGCGTTAAATATGGAATATCGCCTATTTTTAGGCGACATTTGTTAACTTAGTGTTATCATAATGATGTATTATAAGTAGCATGACGATTTTTATTTTTTCAGCTTAATAAATTAAGATCTATCTTAATATAATGTGTAAGTCCTAAGAATGTAGTTAGTATTTAATTAAGTAATTAAAACAGAAATAAGTGGTGTATTTAACATGTCATAAATACGTAGTTTACTTATTATGTTAATCAGCATGGATGTTGAATTAAGCTATCAGATTAGAGAATTCATTTATTGAATAGTAAATATATTAGCCAGTTAGAGTGAAATAGTGGCTTTTATTACATATCTGTGGCAATTAAGGATAAAACAAATAAAAAGGGGTAAAAGTGGGTGTTAATGTCAGAAAGTACACACTAATAGGACTAATCATTGTATTAGCTATTCTTTCATTTATTGCATGGAGGTGGGTATTTCCCCAGCCTCAATACGCTCATGTCGTTTCGGCTACACCTATTAAATCGACTGTTTTTGTAACAGAAGAGTATTGTCATCGAATTGGCTTACCTACACCTTTTACACCAGAAAAATTGTCACGATTTCATCCCGCAGAGCAAGAGTGTCGAGTGTTTTATATGATTGAAGCACTCAATAACAGCAATATTGCTAATTTCCCTTATCCTCAATTTAAAGAGTGCATTCCGATTTATCGTCAAGAGCGTAGAATTGTTGGTTATGATGTGCTTTATACTATCGATGGAACACCGGGCAAAGTACGTACCACGTTTAAACCTAGTGAAATTATCGCATTAGATTCTGATGGTAGGCTGATTTTAGAACAAGAACCTTATTGTTCTATGAATGAAAAAGTACCTTGCCGTAAAGATTAAATCTAAAGAATAAAAAAGGCGTAATGAAGGAGTGAAACCACTTCAATTACGCCTTTTTTACTGATTCAAAAAATCATAAATATGTGGTTATTTGATCTTATGATCATCGAACGCACTTAACATATCATCAATAAAAGTGAGTCGTTTCTCACGTTCAGTGAGATCTGTAATAAATTTCAGTTTTGATGGACCATCTAAACGGAAAATAGCAGGTTGTTCTTGAAGTAGGCTGATTAAATATCCTGGTTCAACCTTATTCTTTTCACCAAACTCAATAAATCCGCCTTTATCATGAGCTTCAATTCGAGTGATACCCAAGCTCATTGCACTTAAGCGAATAGCAGCATTACGCAGTAGATAACGCCCTGCATCAGGCAGCTTACCAAATCTATCAATTAACTCTGCTCTTAGATCATTAAGCTCTGTTAAGTCGATCGCACTGGCAATTCGTTTATAGAATGAAAGTCTGACATTTACATCAGGAATGTAATCATCAGGCAACAAGACTGGCATTCTTAATTCAATTTCAGTTTGTTGATTGGTGAGATCTTCAAGTGATGGCTCTCTACCCTCTTTAAGCGCTTCTACTGCACTTTCTAGCAATTCCATATAAAGAGAGAAGCCGACGGTATTCATTTGACCGCTCTGCTCTTCACCTAATAGCTCACCCGCGCCCCGAATTTCTAAATCATGAGTGGCTAATGCAAAACCAGCACCCAGATCTTCCAGTGAAGCAATCGCTTCTAAACGTTTATGAGCATCCTTTGTCATTGCCTTAGGGTGAGGTGTCAACAAATAAGCATAAGCTTGATGATGAGAACGACCTACACGACCACGTAACTGATGCAATTGCGCTAAACCAAAGTGATCTGCACGTTCAATAATAATGGTGTTCGCGGTTGGTATATCGATACCTGTTTCAATAATTGTGGTGCAAAGTAATACATTAAAACGTTGGTGATGGAAATCATTCATCACACGTTCAAGTTCACGCTCACGCATTTGTCCGTGACCAATACCAATACGTGCTTCAGGAACGAGTGCAGCCAGTCTCTCACGGGCTTTTTCGATATTCTCAACATCGTTATACAAGTAATAGACTTGTCCGCCACGCAATGTTTCACGCAAGATAGCTTCGCGCACCACTAAGTCATCATATTCTCGCACAAAGGTTTTCACCGATAAGCGACGTGCTGGTGGTGTTGCAATAATGGAAAGATCACGCATACCGCTCATTGCCATATTCAACGTACGAGGAATAGGCGTTGCTGTTAGCGTTAATATATCGACATTAGCACGCATGGCTTTTATTCGCTCTTTATGGCGAACACCAAAGCGGTGCTCTTCATCGACAATTAATAGCCCCAAATCTTTCCACTGAATATTGGGTTGAAGCAATTTATGTGTGCCAATGACAATATCAACCGTACCTTCGGCCAGTTTCTCTGTGATTTGCTGTTGCTCTTTTGCGCTACGAAAACGTGAGATCATCTCAATGTTAACGGGCCAATTAGCAAAACGATCTCGGAAATTATCAAAATGTTGCTGAGCCAATAGGGTGGTTGGTACTAAAATAGCGACTTGTTTATTGTTGTTAACGGCAAGAAATGCAGCGCGCATTGCCACTTCTGTTTTACCAAATCCGACATCGCCACAGACGAGCCTATCCATTGAAATGGCTTGGCACATATCGCTAAGCACAGCATTGATAGCCATTTCTTGATCAGGTGTTGTTTCAAAAGGAAAGCTTTGGCGGAATGATTGGTACTGCTCTTTATCCATTTTAAAAGCGAAGCCTGTTTTTACTTCGCGTTGAGCATAAACATCTAATAACTCTGCTGCGACATCTCGCACTTTTTCAGCGGCTTTTTGCCGAGCTCTTACCCATGCATCGCCACCTAATTTATGTAGTGGGGCATTTTCATCTGCGCCACCAGAATAACGACTGATTAAATGCAGTGATGAAACAGGAACATAAAGCTTGTCATTACCTGCGTAGCTTAACATCAAATATTCAGCTTTAACGCCACCCGCTTCTAGTGTTGTCATTCCTTGATAGCGACCAACACCATGTTGAAGATGAACAACGGGCTGTCCTATACTTAATTCAGCAAGGTTGCGAATTAAGGTATCTGTATTAATAGCACGACGATTGTCTTGGCGACGACGATTAACGCGTTCACCTAACATATCACTTTCACAGATCATGGCTAATTGACGATGGTTATCAATAAATCCATGTTCAGCAGCACCAATGATAAAGTAAAAACCTTTCTCTTGAGCATCAGATAATTCAATGATTTGCTTAGGTGCTATTTTTATCCGCGATAAAAGCTCTTGTACGGTTTCGCGTCGTCCTTCACTTTCAACAGAGAAAATAACACTACCTGAAAATTGTTCTTGGAATCGGCGTAAGTTATCTAAAGGTGATTTGCTTTGAGCATTAATCGATAAATCAGGAAGAGGTTGATAGCCTAAATTGGTCTGTCCCGCTTTTTCTGGCAACGTTTCTGTTTTAAGTTGAATACGAGGCCACTGTTTTAATTCTTTATTAAATTTATCAACATTCAGCCAAATATCATCTGGTGGTAACAGTGGTCGCATAGGATCAACGCGACGGCTTTCAAAACGTTGGTTAATGTCTTGCCAAAATTTTTCTGCAAAATCTTGTAGATCTTGCGTTACTATCAATGTGTTTTTAGGGAAATAAGCAAATAAGTTAGATAAAGGCTGTTCAAAAAACAAGGATTGCCAATATTCAATTCCCGTTGGCAATATGTGTTTACTTACTTGCTGATAAATATGTTCAGGATCACGTCTTACATCAAACCGTTCACGCCATTGGCTACGGAAAGTTTCTATCGCATTTGCATCTGTTGGGAATTCATGTGCGGGCAGTAAATTAATTTGATCAACTTCAGCTAATGTCCGCTGTGTATCGACATCAAAAGTACGCAGACTATCTATTTCGTCATCGAAAAAATCAATACGATAAGGAAATTCACTTCCCATAGGAAATAAATCTAATAATGCACCACGCGTTGCGTATTCCCCATGTTCTAATACTTGTTCGACATGGCGATATCCCGCTTCATCTAATGTTTTACGTAAATTATCACGAGAAAGTACCTCTCCTTTTTGCATTACCAACGCATGACTTGCGAGATAATCCGTTGGGCAGACTTTCTGCATTAACGTATTGACAGGTAAGATTAAAATTCCCTTGAGAAGTGATGGAATACGGTATAGCGTAGAAAGGCGGTTTGAGATGATTTCTTGGTGAGGTGAAAAACTGTCGTATGGCAGCGTTTCCCAATCCGATAATGTCTCTACTGGATAATCACAAAACTGACGGATTTCATCTTGTAAACGCAATGCATTTTGCATATCACGAGTAACAAGAACGACTAATCCAGAGTGACGTTTGATGATCTCTGCACATTCTAGAGCACAAGCGGCACCAGTCAGTTGACCTAGCTGACGAGTATCCCCTTGTTTTATAGGAAGTTGATAACGATATTCTGAGGACATAAGCGTGTAATGTGAACTCTTTGTTGTAGTTAACTCCCAACACATCTTTAGCTTAATGGCTAAAGCTTAAACTGGCGGGCAGGTTAAGATAAAAGAAAAAACCACAGTTTGGGAATAGAGTGGTTCCATTCAGTAAGACTACCCTTTATTATCCCTGAACACTTCGCATTAGCAACAGGAACAGCACAGATTTCATGTACAATTCTGTCTCATTTTATATAGGGCTCCGTTATATGCGGGGTCGTGCGGTCGATAAATTCGGTCGCTTCGTCTCATGGCTATCCGCTTTAGGGATTATGTTAGGTGTAGCGGCACTGATTACAGTGACTTCTGTCATGAATGGCTTTGAACGTTCATTGCAAGAAAGCATTCTTGCTTATATTCCACAAGCCATCGTGACATCACCTAACGGGCAATTACCCCGAGATTCAAATATAGCTGAAAGATTACTGACGCGTGAAGGTATCATAAACGTTACCCCTTTAGTAGAAGGCGATGTTGTTTTGCAAAGTAAAGACAATATCAGCGTTGGTGTCATGTTGGGTATAGAAAAAGAGCAAGATGAACCTTTAACGAAACATATTCGTTATGGCGATTTTTCCATGCTGAAAGCGGGTGATTATGGTGTGATTTTAGGAAGTGGCCTTGCTAAACAGTTAAAAGCAAAAGAAGGCGATAACATCCGCCTTATTGTGCCAAGCGTAAGCCAATTAACACCAATGGGAAGATTACCTAGCCAACGGTTATTTACCGTTAAAGGTATTTTCCAAAGTGGTGGCGATGCAGATGCCTCACAAATCTTAGTTAATCAGCAAGATGCGGCACGTTTAATGCGTTATCAGCCGGGTAATATTACAGGATGGCGTCTTTTCTTTACTGATCCTCTCAATATTGAAAAATACAGCGCACAATCTTTAGATAAAAATCTAAGTTGGAGAGATTGGCGCGAACGTAAAGGTGAATTTTTCCAAGCTGTAAAAATGGAAAAAAATATGATGGGATTATTATTAAGCTTAATTATAGCAGTGGCAGCTTTTAATATTATTACCTCACTTTCTTTGTTGGTCATGGAAAAACAAGGTGAAGTTGCTATTTTGCAAACTATGGGTTTAAAACGCTCTCAGATTATGTCCATTTTTATGCTACAAGGTGCAGGTGCTGGTATTTTAGGGGCGGTAGCTGGTGGTCTGTTAGGCGCATTACTCTCAAGCCAATTAAACGTTATTATGCCAGCGGTAGGACTTATCCCTCAAGGTGTGGAATTGCCCGCAACACTTGATTGGGGACGCGTCTTTATGATTGGTTTCTCCGCTATTATCATTTCCCTTTTATCCACTTTATACCCGTCTTGGCGGGCCGCGGCTATTCAGCCAGCAGAGGCGCTACGTTATGAGTAATTCTTCTTTGAATAAACAACCAATGGCATCAGAAAAACAAATGCACATTAATAAAGATGGTTTATTGGATTGCCACGCCCTATGTAAACAATACCAAGATGGCTCTATTTCCACACAAGTGCTGAAATCAGTCTCTTTTAAAATGGATAAGGGTGATTTTCTCGCCATCGTGGGGAGTTCTGGCTCAGGAAAAAGTACCTTATTACATTTATTGGGTGGATTAGATTCTCCAACATCAGGTGAAGTCTTTTTTAAAGGGCAATCACTTAATAAATTATCCTCTTCTGAAAAGGCTGATCTACGTAATAGCCAATTGGGTTTTATTTATCAATTTCATCATTTATTACCTGATTTCACCGCACTTGAAAATGTTGCTATGCCACTGATGATCGGCGGCACGAGCGCTTCTGTTGCAAAAGAAAAAGCGATGTCTTTACTTGAAGCTGTTGGGTTAAAAGATCGCGCTCATCATCGTCCTTCAGAGCTTTCTGGTGGTGAGAGACAACGCGTTGCGATTGCGAGAGCATTAGTGAACGATCCAGCATTAGTCCTTGCTGATGAACCAACGGGTAATCTTGACCAGAAAAATGCAGAAGGGATTTTTGAATTGTTGATTAAGTTAAACAAAGAAAAACAAACTGCTTTTCTGGTCGTAACGCATGATTTGTCACTGGCGGCTCGTTTTCAGCGCCAACTTGAAATGAAAGATGGTCAACTACAGTCACAAAACGCAATTTCAGGAGTGAAATAATGGCGCAATTGCCACTTGCATTAGTGACCGCATTACGTTTTTCAAGAGGGCGAAAACGTGCGGGAATGGTTTCTTTAATTTCAGTTATTTCAACACTGGGCATTATGCTGGGTGTTGCTGTCTTAATTATTGGCTTAAGTGCCATGAATGGCTTTGAGCGTGAATTAAAAAACCGTATTTTATCAGTTGTGCCTCACGGACAAATTTATTCAGTAGAACAGCCATTTGTACAATGGCAATCAGCATTACCTCGTATTGAAAATACCCAAGGTGTTGTCGCTGCTGCTCCTTATATTTTACTCACTGGATTGTTAGAAAAAGGAACAGAGTTAAAGGCAGTGCAAGTGATGGGTGTCTCACCTGAAAAACAAGGTGATATCAGCCTGTTGCCTCGATATGTACAAAACAATGCATGGCAAAATTTTAAGGCAGGTAAACAACAAATTATTATAGGGCAAGGTGTTGCCAATGCGTTGAAAATAAAACAAGGTGATTGGCTGACGGTATTAATTCCTAATAATGACGATCCTACTAAACTTTTACAGCCTAAACGTATTCGCTTACAAGTGAGTGGTATCTTTAAACTCAGCGGAATGCTTGATCACCAATTAGCCTTAATTCCTTTAGCCGATGCGCAACAATATATGGATTACGGCCAAGGTATTACAGGGATTGAAGTGAAAACGGTAGATCCTTTTTTCGCGAATGAAATTATTCATAACGCGGGTTTAAACAGTAAAGAATATGTTTATGCAAAAAGCTGGATAAGTGACTATGGCTATATGTATAGCGATATTCAGATGATCCGTAGCATTATGTATTTATCGATGATCTTAGTGATTGGTGTCGCTTGTTTTAATATTGTCTCAACGCTGATTATGGCGGTGAGAGATAAAAGTAGTGATATTGCTATTTTACGAACGTTAGGGGCACGAGATAGCCATATTCGTAATATCTTTTTATGGTACGGTTTATTATCAGGCATGATTGGTTGTGTCGCTGGTGTGATATTTGGTGTATTGGTTGCTTATAATTTAACGCCATTAGTGTCTGTTATTGAATCATTAACGGGACACAGTGTGTTGTCAGGCGATGTTTATTTCGTCGACTTTCTACCTTCAGAAGTTCATTTAATTGACGTTTTCTCTGTATTTATTACCACTGTGATCTTAAGCCTGATTGCAAGTTGGTATCCTGCACGCCGAGCCACTAAACTAGATCCTGCAAGAATTTTAAGTGGACAATAAGTTTATTGACATACAAAGAAGAAAAAACGCTTAAACTAGTGAAGATAAGAAACGCGATATTTAAATTTGAAAACCAAGGATTGTAATGATGAAACTTAAACTTCGTCATCGTCGGCTTAGGAAGTTTCGTAAGATCAAAAATTTACGTAGGCAGCATTCACGTTGTCGTTATTTTCATCTCACCCATAAAACGGAACATGAAATGAATTTACCCAAAGTTGTCGTATTAACAGGGGCTGGCATTTCTGCTGAATCAGGAATTAAAACATTCCGATCAGAAGATGGATTGTGGGAAGAACATCGCGTTGAAGATGTTGCAACACCTGAAGGTTATCAACGCAATCCCCAATTGGTTCAGCAGTTTTACAATGAACGTCGCCGCCAATTGCAACAACCTTCTATTCAACCTAATGAAGCGCATTATGCATTAGCGAAACTAGAGCAACGTTTAGGTAAAGACAATTTTTTACTCGTTACGCAAAATATTGATAATCTGCATGAAAAAGCAGGTAGTAAACATATTTTGCATATGCATGGTGAATTGCTAAAAGTGCGTTGTCCTCAATCTCGTCAAGTATTTGAATGGAAAGGGGACTTAGAAACAACCGATCATTGTCATTGTTGCCAATTCCCATCGCCACTACGCCCGCATATTGTCTGGTTTGGTGAAATGCCAATTGGTATGGAAGAGATTTATCGCGCTTTGGCTGAGGCTGATATTTTTATTTCTATCGGTACATCTGGAAATGTTTACCCAGCAGCGGGTTTTGTCCATGAAGCTCGGTTAACAGGCGCTCATACTGTTGAGTTAAATCTTGAACCCAGTTTGGTTGAAAGCCAGTTTGAAGAGAAACATTATGGCCCTGCAAGTCAGGTAGTTGATGAATATGTTCATAAATTGTTTGAATTAATTAATGATCCTAAAGCTGATTTGACGCAATAATTATTTTATAGAGTTCCCTATTATTGTTCTTAGAGAGATCTTAGGGGGCAAAATGGATAAATTATTAGAACGTTTTTTTGAATATATTAATTTTGATACACAATCAAAACCATCTTCAAAAATGTCACCAAGCAGTGATGGACAATTAAAACTTGCCAAGGCATTGGCTCAAGAATTAAAAAAACTGGGCTTTTCCGATGTAATGCTCAGTGACAAGGGATGTGTAATGGCAAGTTTACCATCCAATGTATCTTGGCCAGTGCCAGTTATTGGCTTTATTTCGCATCTTGATACATCTCCTGACTTTTCAGGAAAACATGTAAAACCACAAGTGCTTGAAGATTATCGTGGTGGTGATATTGCTTTAGGTATTGGTGATGAAGTGTTATCGCCAGTTATGTTCCCAATCTTACATTCAATGATTGGTAAGACATTAATTACTACGGATGGCAAAACATTACTGGGTGCGGACGACAAAGCAGGTATTGCTGAAATTATTACTGCGATGGTGCGCTTAAAAGAAACGAATCGACCTCATGGAGATATTCGCATTGCTTTCACTCCTGATGAAGAAATCGGGCGTGGCGCGCATTATGTAGACTTAAAAGCATTCGGTGCAAGCTGGGCTTATACCGTTGATGGTGGTGGTGTTGGCGAACTGGAATATGAAAACTTCAATGCCGCATCCGTGAATATCAAAATTGTAGGTAACAATGTTCACCCAGGCAGTGCAAAAGGGGTGATGGTTAATGCATTAGGATTAGCAACACGTATTCATCAAGAATTACCTGTTGACGAAACACCAGAAAATACCGACGGTTATGAAGGCTTTTACCATCTGCAAAGTATCAAAGGCTCGGTAGAAAGAGCGGAAATGCATTATATTATCCGTGATTTTAATCGTAACTTATTTGAAAAACGCAAACAGAATATGATTGCGATTGCAGAGAGAGTGGGTAAAGGCCTGCATCCTGATTGTTATATTGAGCTAACGATTGATGATAGCTATTACAATATGCATGATAAAGTTGTTCAATTCCCTCACATCATTGAAATAGCTAAACAAGCCATGATTGATTGTGATATTGAGCCAAATATCAAGCCTATTCGTGGTGGCACAGACGGTGCTCAACTTTCTTACCGTGGATTACCTTGCCCTAATATTTTCACAGGCGGTTATAATTTCCATGGTAAGCATGAATTTATCTCTTTAGAAGGCATGGAAGCGGCGGTGAGTGTCATTATGCGCATTGCTGAAATAACGGCTGAAAGAGAAAAGGCTAAAGTGATTAGCTAATCGCTTATTGAGTTTCGAAATTAAAAATAATAGCCGAAATATCGGCTATTATTTTTTAGTAAAAAGAATATATTAAGTTTGTTTATTTACGCTTTTCGTAATCTTGTTCAACAGAAGATTTCCAATCTTGATTTAACTCTTTTCCTTCAATTTTAGATTGAACGGCTTTATTAACAGACTCATAGGCATTTTCATATCCTTTAGCATCTTGGATATATTGAGTTGAGTTAGATGATTTAATGCCAATACTTTCAGCCGCACTTATTGCGTCAATGTTGGCACCTAAAAAGATAAATTCCCAACCTTTCTCTTTTTCTGCTGAATTAATTAATGATTTTACTTTTTCTAACGAATATTCACGGCTACTATTTTCTTCGCCATCGGTGATGATCACCATCATGACATTTTTATAGGGTGAATTTGGTTTATTTCCTTCAGTGATCGCATTTCCCACAGCATCTAACAGCGCGGTATTACCCGATGCAAAATAATCGTTAGTCGTTAAATTTTCTATCTTATTAATATCAATGCGGTTATGTAATTTTTTAGCCTGACTATCAAATAAAATAGTGGTGATATAGACTTTTTCAGGGCGATTTTTATTTTCCGCTAAAATAGTATTAAATCCACCAATAGTATCTTTTTCATACCCTTGCATTGAGCCACTTTTATCTAACACAAAAATGATATCCGTTTGTGCTGGTGGTGCCTTCATATTTGCTGTTTCTACTGTTTTTGCAAATACCACGGTCGGTAAAATAAAAGCAGCGATTAAAACAATAAACTTTTTCATAGACGACTCCATTGTCGAAAAAAGAAGTAAAGCAGTAAAAATCTAATTTTATCTTAGGGGCAATTGATAAAATAAAATAGGAGAAACGGCTGAAAAATAAACGAGATGTTAATGAAAAAATTTACTTAATTAAAAATAGAGTGATTTTATAATAATGGGCTAACATATTGTTTATTATTAAGCTTTTAATATAGGCTTAATATTAATAACTCTTTGATAAATTGAGTTTCCTGAATATCCCTTATAATTAAAGAGAAATAAATATAATATAAGGATATTGAATGGAAACCATAGCAGGAAAATTATTAAAACCTGTAATAGAAGAGCAACTAAGCTCTCATAAAAAGGATGTGATTAAAAAATCTGAGCAACAATCATTTATTATTATTTTTAGTTATTTTCTAATCACTTATTTAATCTCATTTTCTCTTTATGTGACAAATAGCAAACATACATTATTACTTTTTTTCTTACAAAGTACATTTTTTGTTGTTATTCCTTTTTTCTTTCGTAATACAAGAGTACTTTTAAAAGAGTCGATAATTTATTTAATTCGTTAGATTTTAAAATAAGATTTATTTTAATATTTCTAATAATAAAAAAGCCCTGCAATAATATGTCAGGGCTTTATAACTTATCATTGATAATTAATCTTCAAAATACCAATAACCTTGGTTTACCAAGTGTGTTAATAAACGTACAAATTTTGGATCGGTTAATGCATCACCTAAGTGTTGTTTATCAATATAATCATATTGACAAAGCGCATCAGCAGCTTCGATATAATCAGTATCTATCAACTCGCCATTAACAAAACAGCTATCACCAACACGTAGCGCACGAAGACCATTTAAGCGGTGAAGTTGTTCGCCTTGTTGCAGCAAATCATGAATTTCTGCGTTTTCATATAAAGGTTCAGGCACTGCAAGATCCAGCTCATGACGAGATTGAGAAATAAACTCACCAAACCAATGACGGAATACTTCTGGTTGAGCAAGTAGATCTTCCATCATGTCATGAAGTTTATTTAACTCTTGATGTTGTACTAATGCTGGGTTTTCACGTGGAGTTAGATCAGGATCGCTATAACGATAGCTGCCTAAATCATTTGCTAACACATAGTCAGCGAAACCACTGAAAAGTTCACGAGCATTAGGTGATCTGAAACCAACAGAGTAGTTTAGCGATTCTTCAATCGCATAGCCTTCATGTGGGAATCCAGGTGGGATATAAAGAATATCGCCCGGCTCTAATTCTTCATCAATAATTGCTTCAAAAGGATCAACTTGAAGCAGATCAGGGTGAGGGCAGTGTTGTTTCATTGGGATTTTTTCACCCACACGCCAACGACGACGACCTTGTCCCTGAATAATAAAGACATCATATTGATCAAGGTGTGGACCTACACCACCACCGGGAACAGAATAAGAGATCATTAAATCATCAATGCGCCAATCGGGTAACACACGAAATGGCTTCATTAATGCCGCACTAGGAAAATGCCAGTGATCGACGGCTTGTACAAGTAAAGACCAATCTTTATCACCAAGTCCTTCAAAGTGCTCGAAAGGCCCGTGTTTGACTCCCCATTGTCCGTCTTGACAGCTAACAAGACGGCTATCTACTTCATCTTCCATTGCAAGACCAGCAAGTTCGTCAGGAGATAAAGGATCAACAAAACGAGAGAAGCCGTTTTTAATTAATAAAGGGCGTTTTTGCCAATGGCTTTCGAGGAATGATTGCCAATCTAAATTAAGTTTATAGTCCATTGTGTATATCCTGAATTCGGGAAGCCTGAAGCCATAGTATAATGAATTCTAACTTCCTGCTAAACATTCCTTTGAGCAATGTGAGTAATAGCGAGTAACTCGATAACAACTGAACAGATATCATACATAACGCCGTATATTTGGCGATAACTTTAAAAAGAGAGGTTTTTTATAAATAAGGGTTACTCGCGTTCTGTGGTGAGTTGTTGCTCTGCAAATGTCACAGTGATACGAGCGCCTCCTAACGGGCTATCGGTAATAGTAATTTCACCACTATATTGTTCAATAATATCTACCGCGATAGATAATCCTAAGCCTTGCCCAGGACGCAGAGTATCTGCTCTTGTTCCTCGTTGGAAAATGGCTTCTCTTTTTTCAGGGCTGACTCCAGGGCCGTCATCATCAACAATAATCATTACACTACTTTCATTATTGCTAACATTGATTTCAACAAATTCTAAGCAGTATTTACAGGCGTTATCAAGAATATTACCCATCACTTCCATAAAATCATTTTTCTCACCTAACCACATGATTTCAGGTGAAACATTGAGTGTTAAATCAACCCCTTTTGACTGATAAACTTTACTCAATGCACTGCAAAGATTATCTAGCAATCCTGACAGTGAATGAAGTTTTCGCGTGGTAATATCGTGATCACCATGGATGGATGCCCGGTGCAGATAATAACCGACTTGTTGCGAAATTCGCTCTATTTGATCGAGCATAATAGGTTCAGCTTGCTCTATCGTCATCTGTTTGCCCGAACGTAAAGAGCGTAATGTTGATTGCAACACGGCAAGTGGTGTTTTTAGGCTGTGGGTAAGATCGGATAAACTTGTGCGATATTTACTATAACGACTGCGTTCATTACGCAATAACACATTTAAATTTCGCACTAAGCCTTTTAGCTCGGTTGGCGGGTTTTCATCCAAATCATTTCGAGTTCCTTTTTCTAAGGCACTAATTTGTTCAATAACTTGTTTTATCGGTCTTAAACTCCAATGTGCAGCCAACCAAATTAAGGGTACAACCAAAAATAGATTTGCAAGAATGATATATAAGAACCAATCCCAAACTTGACTGACTTTTTGCATACGTTGAGGAATAGGATCAATAACCGCGATCGCCATATAAGGCATATTATCAGCCGCAGGATAATGATTAATCACAACTGAGTGAGTCAAAAATTCATTACTAGAGTATTCCTCAAGACGTTTGAGATAAACACGATATTGCGGTAACTGCTTTAACATTAACCGTGTTGTTTTGATATCAACGGAGATCTCAAATAAGCCTTCTTCATGACGCCATTTATGTTTAATGCTATCGGGAATGGCTTTGGGGAGATCGGGAGGCATCCACAATACACCGCCTTTATCATCAAAAATGATCACCAGCGAGGTATTGTTGTTATTGAGATTAGTTGGAAATTCAATGTTCAGCTTTCCCTTATTCCACTGCGCTAAGCTGTAATAAAGATTGCTTTGGCTACGCATTAGCATAAATGTGGTTTTATCTATACTCACAATCGAACCAACAATTGCCACTAACCCATATGAGAGTGTGAGTGCCAAAATAATGGCACTGGTAGCAAGTAAAAAGCGTGTTCGTAATGAGAGTGGGGAGCGCTGTTTTTTTTGCATATTAAGGTTTCATATCGAAACGATAGCCTTGTCCACGTACGGTAACCACCACATCATCAGGATATTTTTCTAAGATTTTTTTACGTAGTCGTCCCATAAGTACATCAATAGTATGGCTTTCTTTGAGTTCAGCATCAGGATATAGCTGGCGCATTAATGCATCTTTACTGACAACTTTATTTTGATTGCGCATTAATGTTTCTAAAATCGTATATTCAAAAGCAGTTAACTTAATTTGCTCTCCTGAAATCATGAACTCTTTACGTGATAAATCCAACTCAAAAGGTTCAATGGCGAGTGTTTGTGAAGCAATTCCCATGTTTCTTCGCATTAATGCCTGAATACGTGCGACAATTTCCTCAAAATGAAAGGGTTTTGTCACATAATCATCAGCACCCGCATTTAACGCTGAAACTTTTTCTTGCCAACTTTCGCGCGCAGTTAATACCATTATTGGCAGGGTAATATTATTCTCCCGCCATCTACGAATAAGGCTAATGCCATCTTCATCCGGCAATCCTAAGTCCACAATGGCAACATCAGGTGTACCTTCTGCAATAAAATTATCTGCTTCTTTGGCATCTTCTGCTGCATCAACCTGATGTCCTGCATCACGAAATTGCACAGATAAGTGATGGCGAAGTAAAATATTATCTTCAATAATTAAGATCCGCATTATTCCACCTTGAGTACAATCAGCAAAAATTCACTGTTGTAAAATAAATATAGGAAATGAATGTCATCCTATAAGATAAAAAATATATTGTTATCATAGTCAATCTATCACTTAAAAAATACCGTAGCGGGTAAAGTGTTTAAGTTACAGAGAGTTTTCTAATTTTTTGATATAAAAAAAGGCAGAGATTATCTGCCTTTTTAGAAAGATAAATTAGTTTAATTTATCAACAAGTTGAGTGGCAAAACCAATATAGCTTTCAGGTTTCATTGCTTTTAAGCGCGTTTTTTCATCTTCTGGTAGTTCTAAACCATCAATGAAAACTGCCATATCTTGTTCAGTAATGCGTTTGCCGCGAGTAAGCTCTTTTAGCTTTTCGTAAGGTTTTTCAATGCCATAACGACGCATTACAGTCTGAATTGGCTCGGCTAATACTTCCCAGTTACAGTCTAATTCTTCACGAAGGTGGTTTTCATTCACTTCAAGTTTATTAAGACCTTTCATGGTTGATTGATAAGCAATCAGCGCATAACCCATCCCAACACCTAAATTACGCAGTACCGTTGAGTCTGTTAAGTCACGTTGCCAGCGAGAAACGGGTAATTTGCTAGAAAGGTGTCCCATTACTGCATTTGCTAATCCTAAGTTGCCTTCAGAGTTTTCAAAGTCAATTGGATTCACTTTATGAGGCATAGTTGATGAACCAATTTCACCTGCAATTGTTTTTTGCTTGAAGTGGTTCAGTGCTACGTAACCCCAAATATCGCGGTCGAAATCGATCAAGATAGTGTTGAAGCGACTAATACAATCAAAAAGCTCTGCAATATAATCGTGTGGTTCAATTTGAGTTGTGTATGGGTTCCATGTAATACCCAATGAAGTTACAAATTCTTCACTAAATTGATGCCAGTTTACTTCAGGATATGCAGCTAAGTGTGCATTGTAGTTACCTACTGCACCATTGATTTTACCTAAGATCTCAACTTGTGTTAGTTGACGATATTGGCGCTCCATACGGTAGGCAACGTTAGCAAACTCTTTGCCAATTGTAGATGGTGTTGCTGGTTGACCATGTGTGCGAGAAAGTAATGGCAAATCACGGTATTCTTGAGCCATTTTACTAATGGTATCAATAATTTCACGCCATGCAGGCAGTAAGATCTCTTGGCGTGCTGTTTCCAGCATAATGGCATGAGACAGGTTATTAATGTCTTCAGATGTACAAGCGAAGTGAATAAATTCAGAAACCTGATGTAAAGCAGGGATAGTCGCCACTTTTTCTTTTAAGAAATATTCTACGGCTTTTACATCATGGTTAGTGGTACGTTCGATAGTTTTGATACGTGCTGCATCTTCTTCATTGAAGTTAGCAACAATCGCATCAAGGTAATCGTTTGCGTTTTTTTCAAAGGCTGGAACTTCTTTAATGTCGGCGCAAGATGCCAGCTTTTGTAGCCAGCGAACTTCTACCTGTACACGGAATTTCAGAAGACCGAATTCACTAAAAATAGAACGTAACGACGAGGTTTTACTTCCGTAACGACCGTCAATCGGTGAAATCGCTGTCAGCGAAGATAATTCCATTGTTGGCAACTCCCAGGTTGAATTTAAAGTATTAACATTGAGCGAGAAAATCATCAGCTTGTCGTAGGATAGCCTTTTGATGCAGTAAAAAATCAAAACGACGACCACCGACTTGACGCCAGAGCACCGCACTTCGAATGCCAGTCAGTAATAGCGCTCTAACTTTAGCTTGAATAATAGGGGTATTTAATAGATCAATCGAGCCATGAACCTGAATGCGAGAACCGACAGGGCTAACTGCATCAACATAAACGCCAGCAAGGGCATTAAATACACCTTCGGACATGGGTTCAAAATAACTTTTTTGGCGCTCTAATTGAGAAATTTTTTGTGATAAATGTGAGCTGTAATTATCATTTCTGCTGATAATACGCTCTAGGTTGATTAAACCTTGTTGGTAAGTCATTAACTCAAGAGTTAACTTTTCTCTTCTCACCGCCTGATGAATGGCTTTCAATGTTTGAAAGCCTAATTTTAGGTGACTGATTTGGTTACCATAAACATCAAGTGTTGAAGTCGGATTGAGATTAAAAACACTGTTAACCATTACTTCAACATCATTCTCGTTCGCATTACCTTGGTAAGCAACTTGTTGAACAAGACGACTTGCTTGGCAGATGCCTGCCAATGCAAGTGTTATATCACGAAAATCTTTAGCCACGTCTACTCCTGAATACGGGTTTCAATGATACCGCCACCTAAACAGACTTCGTCTTGATAAAAGACGGCTGATTGTCCCGGAGTCACTGCTGCAACAGGATAATCAAAGCGGACTTCAATTTTATCTTCACCTAATGGTGTTACTGTACACGCAATATCAGGTTGGCGATATCGTGTTTTAACAGTACAGCGGAAAGCCTCAGTAATAGGTTCCCTTGATACCCAATGTAATTGTTGAGCAATCAAACCTACAGACATCAATCTTGGGTGTTCATGACCTTGAGCAACGATAAGAATATTGTTTTCAACATCTTTATCAACAACATACCAAGGGTCATCGCCACCGTCTTTCGTTCCACCAATACCTAACCCTTTACGTTGACCTAATGTGTGATACATCAACCCTTGGTGTTCACCAATGGTTTCTCCATCAACCGTGATGATAGGGCCAGGTTTAGCAGGTAAATAACGCGATAAGAAATCGGTAAATTTACGTTCACCAATAAAACAAATACCTGTTGAGTCTTTTTTCTTTGCTGTCGCTAAATCAAGTTTTTCAGCAATTTTTCTCACTTCAGGTTTTTCCATTTCACCCACAGGGAAAAGGCTTTGTGCAATTTGCTCGTGACTTAACGTATATAAAAAGTAGCTTTGGTCTTTGTTGTTATCAACACCGCGAAGCAATTGGCTTTTGCCATCAACATCACGACGACGAACATAGTGACCTGTTGCGATATAGTCAGCACCCAAATCTTCCGCCGCATATTCTAAAAATGCTTTAAATTTTATTTCTTTATTGCAAAGAATATCGGGGTTAGGGGTACGACCTGCTTTATATTCAGATAAAAAATGTTCGAAAACATTATCCCAATATTCAGCGGCAAAATTGATGGTATAAAGCTCAATGCCAAGTTTATCGCATACAGCTTGCGCATCGGCAAGATCGGTAGATGCTGAGCAATATTCTGTATCGTCGTCTTCTTCCCAGTTCTTCATAAACAGACCAACGACCTGATATCCCTGTTCCTTAAGAAGATAGGCTGAGACGGATGAATCTACGCCACCGGACATTCCTACGATGACTTTTTTTTGGCTGTTATCTGACATGACTGGATCTCACTGCGGAAAAATAAGCGCCATACTTTACCATATCACTGACACAGGTGCATCATGTCTTACTCTGTTTTTGATGCTTTGTTTTTCCTTTAATATTATTTAATTAAAAGGAACACCAAAACTGCTTAATAGAGATAGGGGATAACGTTCACCTTGTTGATAACATAGCAGGCTTTCTCTGACTAAAGGTGAACGTAATTGTTGGCTATGAATAATTTCATCGGCACTGACCCAGTGACAACAATCAATATCACTATCATGAGGCTGAGTTTCATATTGCTCTTGCGCTTCAATAAGAAAAAGAAAACGTAAAAAAGGTGTTTTATCAGGCGCAATCCATTGGTGTAATTTTAGAAAATGTTGAACAGGAAGTGTTAACCCCGTTTCTTCCCATAATTCACGTTGAACCGCCTGAATAAGTGTTTCATTGGCTTCAAGGTGTCCAGCGGGTTGATTCCACGTTGCTTTTCCATTGACCGTTTCTTCAACAACGAGAAATTTCTTTTTTGCATGAACGATACATGCGACAGTCACATTAGGTTTAAACAAAATCAATCTCCTTCCATTCACCAGGTAATAAATTATCCAATGTAATATTTCCCATACTAAAGCGGATCAAACGCAATGTTGGATAACCGATATGCGCCGTCATTCGTCTCACTTGACGGTTTTTACCTTCAAATAACGTTATTTTTAACCAAGTTGTCGGGATAGTTTGACGTTCTCTAATAGGCGGATTTCTCTCCCATAGCCATTCGGGTTGTTCAACTATTTCGACTTGTGCAGGTAATGTTTTGCCATCTTTAAGCTCTAATCCATTTCTAAATTGTTGTAATGAGGCAACACTTGGAATGCCTTCAACCTGAGCATAGTAGATTTTTCCTGTTTTTTTACCTGGTTGTGTTAATTGTGCTTGTAGCTTCCCATCATTTGTTAAGACTAAAAGTCCTTCACTATCTCTATCTAAACGTCCTGCCGCATAAATATCACGAATAGGAATAAAATCTTTTAGTGTTTTTCTGCCATTTTCGTCTGTAAATTGCACAAGAACATCAAAGGGCTTGTTGAAGATAACGACTTTACGCTCACCTCTTGGGCGAACTGGTTTTCTTTGTGCGAGTGGCGTGTGATGTTTTCTCGATTTAGCGCTATTTTTAAGTTGATTTGCCATAGTTAATTTTTGTAAAAAATGGGAGATTGATTATACCTTAAAAGAGAAGCGATTGGCGTTAGCTGAATAATCAAGTAGTATTGACAGGTCTCTTACAAAAAATTAACAAAGCGTGCGCTTACATGAAAGGAGAGGTAAATGGAAAGCAAAGTAGTTGTTCCGGCTAATGGCGCTAAAATTACACTAGATGCTAAAGGTAAGCTTGTTGTTCCAAATAATCCGGTTATCCCTTATATCGAAGGGGATGGTATCGGTATCGATGTTACGCCAGCAATGTTAAAAGTTGTTGATGCAGCAGTTGAGAAAGCTTACGGCAAAGAACGTAAGATTGAGTGGATGGAAGTCTACACCGGTGAAAAATCAACGCAGGTATATGGTAAAGATGTTTGGTTACCAGAAGAAACCTTAGATCTTATCCGTGAATATCGAGTTTCTATTAAAGGTCCTCTTACTACGCCAGTTGGCGGTGGTATCCGTTCATTAAATGTTGCATTACGCCAACAACTTGACCTCTATATTTGCCTACGCCCAGTACGTTATTACAAAGGCACTCCAAGCCCAGTTAAACAACCAGAACTAACCGATATGGTTATCTTCCGTGAAAACTCAGAAGATATTTATGCCGGTATTGAGTGGAAAGCGGGCTCAGCAGAAGCAGATAAAGTGATTAAATTCCTGCAAACTGAAATGGGTGTTACTAAAATCCGCTTCCCACAAGATTGCGGTATTGGTATTAAGCCTTGTTCAGAAGAAGGTACTAAGCGTTTAGTTCGTGCAGCAATTGAATATGCTATTGATAATGATCGCGATTCAGTCACATTGGTACACAAAGGTAATATTATGAAATTTACCGAAGGTGCCTTTAAAGACTGGGGTTATGAGTTAGCTCGCGAGGAGTTCGGTGGTGAATTATTAGATGGCGGTCCTTGGGTCAAAATCAAGAATCCAAAATCAGGTAAAGAGATCATCGTTAAAGATGTTATCGCTGACGCATTTTTACAACAAATTCTGTTACGCCCAGCAGAGTATGATGTTATCGCATGTATGAACCTAAATGGCGACTATATTTCTGATGCATTAGCAGCTCAAGTAGGTGGTATTGGTATCGCACCAGGTGCAAATATTGGTGATGAGTGTGCATTGTTTGAAGCAACACACGGCACAGCACCAAAATATGCAGGCCAAGACAAAGTTAACCCAGGTTCGATCATTCTTTCCGCAGAAATGATGCTACGCCACATGGGTTGGACAGAAGCCGCTGACTTAATCATTAAAGGTATGGAAGGTGCGATTGCCGCTAAGACCGTAACTTATGATTTCGAACGTCAGTTAGAAGGCGCTAAACTGCTGAAATGTAGCGAGTTTGGTGACGCGATTATCAAACATATGTAATTATTGATTTGATAAATAGTTAACGGGAGCTTATTAGTTCCCGTTTATTTTTTGTACTATAAAATTCTTCCCCAAAATATCCCCAAAACTCTTCCCCAAAACTGTTCAATTAAACAGCAATAATTTGCCATTCTTTGCCTCTATCATCGTGGTATTTATCAGTCATATTTTGTGTTTTATGCCCCAATAATTTTTGTGTATTAATTCCTTGTTCTCGATAAAGTCGCTCAGATAAAGATCGCTGTTCATGGAAAGTAGGTGCCGTACCTTTTTCCCAAGTTAACCCACATTTATCTCGCGCCTTTTTAAATGTTGTGGTTAATGTATTTGGTGTGACTTGTTCACCACGTTTCGCTTGTGCGGTTGTATGACGATAATGCACGAGATATTTGCTCACAACCGCGTCACGACATTGAGCAACAACATCCCTTAAGGAGAGATTGATAGCCTCACATTGTAGCGAGAGAGGGATGGCTAACTTACTGCCTGTTTTCTCTTGCTGTATATGTAACATGTCATCCCAAATATCAGAAAATTTCATTTTACAGATATCACCGATCCGCTGACCTGTGGTTAAGGCCAATAACATTCCACATTGCAGATAAGGAGGGTGATTTTTAGCTTGCTGGTAAATAGTCCGCCATTCTTCCAATGTCATGCGTTCTCTTTTCACTCTATTCCGTGGTTGTTTAGTTGCTTTCGCAGGATTGTAACCAGGCGGAACATAGCCAACATGTTGAGCTTCTTTAAATACATCAATAAGTACCATGCGAACGACCTGAGCCATTCTTGAATGTCCTAATACTTTGACGGAATCTATTATTTCAGCGATATCTAATGCGGTTATCTCTTTTAATATTTTCGTACCACAATACTGACGGAATAAATTAATAGGTTTCATTTTTTGTCGATAAGAATTAATTTTTAATTCACCGATATCTAATCTTTCTTTTTGAATATCTAAATATTTATCTATCCATATATCGACAGATATTTCAGACTTGTTTGTCTTAATTTTTGATAACCGTTCATTAATACTTAACAACTGTCGAGTATGTTGTTCAGCAATAATTGTATTGGCCTGAATGGCGGTTTCTCTCGCTTCTTGTTCGTCGGTGCCTAAGCTATGAAATTTACCGGTGATGGGATGTTTATATTGCCAATAAATTTTGCCGTTACGTTTATCTAACTTTCGATATAGATTAGGGATGATAATTTTATGGGTTCGTGGTCGGGCAGCCATCTGTAATTATCCTCTTAAGTCGTTCCGTTGATTTAGTAGGAATTTGGGGGAGAGACAGATAGCCCACATAACGAGCTTCTCTATCAACCATCCACTTGCGGCCAACTTTCATTGCAGGTGGTGCAATAAGGTTATTCTTTGCGTATTTTTGTAATACCGTCATGCAAGGAGAGGCATCTCCAAATTCCAACCTTGCCCACGCTTCAAGAGTCACCATTCTTGACATATTTTCTCTCCACGTTATTTATACTCAGTTTAAATAAATATTAATTAGCGTAATTCGTTAAGCAGTATTTTAAATAATATGAATAGCGATACGAGGATAAGGTAATCCAATCGGCGCAAAAGGAATATCATCATCAAAGTCTATTGGGGGTTCATTATGTTTAGGAGATTGTTGTGGGCTCCATTCGTGTTGATGAGGTGATGGTTGTGATTTCTGGCTACCTGCCTGATTGTTGTTACTTAACATTTGCATTGAGCCATTAATATTCACTACAACTTCCGTGCTGTATCTGTCTTGTCCATTTTGATCTTGCCATTTACGTGTTTGTAATTGAC
>PPYF01171658.1_pt1 | contig 114657 bp, 107 predicted proteins | sample 1559871 | NCBI WGS metagenome assembly PPYF01 (sample SAMN08240021, study PRJNA423297) | Human gut metagenome, whole genome shotgun sequencing project.
TTGCTGAACCGTTACCTGCAAAATCCATTTAAAATCGCCTTCGGCGATGGGATTTTGCACTCCTGAATCACGTTCTTACGGTCTGCACAGCATGTGCGCAGACCTGGGCTGAACGGTTACGTGATCGGTTACATAGGAAAACGGTTATAATAGAAAAGTAAGATTACAAAGGAGGAGGTTGACCGGTGGTAATTGACAGGGTAGCGGAATTTATCCGGCAGTATCAGATGATCGCGCCGGGCGACGTGGTTCTGACAGGATTTTCCGGGGGAGCGGATTCGGTGCTGCTTCTGGAACTTTTGCGGGAACTGGCGAAGAAGGGCGGATTTCAGGTACAGGCGGTGCACGTGCACCATAATCTCCGGGGAGAGGAGGCGGACCGGGATGCCGCATTTGCGGAAGCCTTCTGCGCAGAGCGGGAGATTCCGTTCTTTCTGTATTCCTGCCCGGTAGAAGAGGTTGCGCGGAAAGAACATCTGAGCCTGGAGGAAGCAGGACGGCTGGAGCGAAGAAGGGTCTTCCGGGAGTGCATGGAGGCGCATGGAGGAACAAAAGTAGCTCTGGCGCATCACCGGAACGATCTGGCGGAGACGATGATCCATCATCTGGCGAGAGGTACCTCCCTTGCCGGCCTTGCGTCCCTGCGCCCGGTGCGTGGAAATTTTATCCGCCCGCTGCTTTGCCTGGAACGGACGGAGATTGAAAAGGAACTGGAGCGCCGCAAAATTGCGTGGTGTGACGACAGCACCAATGGAGCGGATGACTATACGAGAAACGGGATTCGCCATCATGTGATCCCTTATCTGGAGCAGCAGGTCAACGAACGTACTGTGGCGCATATGGCGGAGACTTCGCTGGATTTTCTGGAGGCGGAAGAGTATTTCTGCGATGAAGCTGAGAAGCTGTTCCGGAACTGCTGTGTCCGCAGAGAAGACGGGCTGGAACTGCAGGAATGTCTGTCAAAGGAAGCAAAGATCCTCCAGCGGTATGTGGTGCGGGATTGTCTGGAGCAGCTTGCCGGGCAGAGAAAGGATCTCGGGCGGGAGCATCTGGAAAGTGTTCTGGATCTCTTTGAAAAGCAGGTGGGGAAACGAGTCTGCCTGCCTTACGGACTGGAGGCGGTCCGCAGTTATGACGGGGTCGTGCTCCGCAGTTATGACGGAAAACGGGCAGACGGAGACAGGAAGGAGAAAAATCCCTATGGTATCGAAATTGCCGGGGAAGGGGTTTATGACTGGAAGGAGTTTCAGATCAGGGCGTCATTTCCGGAAACGGAGTCTTTGGAATCCGGGCAGACCGGACAATGGCGGGAAGCGAATTTTAAAAGAATTTCGGAAAAGAAGTATACGAAATGCTTTAATTATGCTAAAATAAGAGATGGTCTTGTGCTTCGTACACGAAGAAGCGGCGACTTCCTCACAGTCCGGGCGGATGGAAGCAGGAAAAAGCTGAAGGATTATATGATCGATGCGAAAATACCGAGAGAGCAGAGAGATTCCATCCTGCTGGCGGCAGACGGACAGGAAATCGTCTGGGTCGTCGGATACCGGATCAGTGAACGGTACCGGGTGAGAGAAGATGCAGAAAAGATTATACAGTTAGAAGTATCAGGAGGATATACAAATGAGTGAAAAGATTCGTGTTCTGCTCAGTGAAGAGGAAGTAGACAGACGGATTCAGGAAATCGGAGAACAGATCAACAAAGATTACGCCGGGAAGGAAGTACACCTGATCTGTGTCCTGAAGGGCGGCGTGTTCTTTATGTGTGAACTGGCGAAGAGGATCAATGTTCCGGTAAGCCTTGATTTTATGTCAGTATCCAGCTACGGGGATGACACCAAGTCCAGCGGGGTTGTAAAGATCGTCAAAGATCTGGACCAGCCGCTGGAGGGAAAGGATGTCATCATCGTTGAGGATATTATCGACTCCGGACGGACACTCTACTATCTGATGGATATCCTGAAAAAGCGCAATCCAAATTCCCTGCGTCTCTGCACGCTTCTGGACAAGCCGGAACGCCGTGTCAAGGATGTGAAGGTGGATTATACCTGCTTCAACATCCCGGATGAGTTCGTAGTAGGCTACGGGCTGGATTATGCGCAGAAGTACAGGAACCTTCCGTTTATTGGAGTGGTAGAGTTCGAAGAATAAAAAGGTTGGATTACTAAAAAATAATACAGGAGAGAGAAGAAAATTGAATAAACAGCGTAATGGAACCGGGTTCTACTTTGTCCCGGTCATCTTAGTCGTGCTGCTGCTGTTTTATATGCTGAATTCCATGGAACGGGGAAGTTCGCTGAGTTACCAGGCGTTCCGGGACATGCTGGACAGCGGCGAGGTAGTGTCGGCGCGGATTTACCAGAACCAGGAAGTTCCCAGCGGTCAGGTGACCCTGGAAGATCAGGGCGGCAATACCAGTTACGTGAATGTGACGGATGTCAATGAAACCATGGAACTGCTGGAACAGGAGGACATCAATTATACGGTACAGCCTATGGAAGAGGAAAATATTTTTATCCGGTACGTGATGCCTCCTCTGCTGACGGGGCTTGTACTGCTGCTGGGAATCATGGTGATGACCAGAACGATGGCAGGCGCCAGCGGCGGCGGAAACAACAAGATGATGAATTTCGGAAAGAGCAATGCGCGGCTTTCCACAGAGAATGATAAGAAAGTCCTGTTCCGGGATGTGGCAGGCCTGGAAGAAGAGAAGGAAGACCTGGTGGAAGTGGTGGACTTCCTGAAAGCGCCGGAGAAATATACCCGTGTGGGAGCAAGGATTCCAAAAGGCGTCCTGTTGGTAGGCCCTCCGGGAACCGGTAAGACCCTGCTTGCCAAAGCGGTGGCGGGAGAGGCAGGAGTGCCGTTTTTCAGTATTTCCGGTTCTGACTTTGTAGAGATGTTTGTAGGTGTCGGTGCATCCCGTGTCCGTGATCTGTTTGCGGAAGGAAAGGCGCACGCGCCGTGTATTATTTTCATCGATGAGATTGACGCCGTGGCACGCCGCAGAGGTACCGGTATGGGCGGCGGACACGATGAGAGAGAACAGACCCTGAACCAGCTTCTGGTAGAGATGGATGGTTTTGGCGTCAATGAAGGAATCATTGTGATGGCTGCAACCAACCGTGTGGATATCCTGGATCCTGCGATCCTCCGCCCGGGACGTTTCGACCGCCGCGTCGTGGTCGGACCTCCGGACGTAAAGGGAAGAGAGGAAATCCTGTACGTCCATGCCAAGAACAAACCGCTGGGTGAGGATGTGGATCTGAAACAGATTGCCCAGACGACGGCGGGATTTACCGGAGCACAGCTGGAGAACCTGCTCAATGAGGCGGCGATTATCTCTGCCAAAGAGGGAAGAAATTATGTGATGCAGAAGGATATCCGTCAGGCATTCATCAAAGTCGGTATTGGCACTGAGAAGAAGAGCCGCGTGATTTCCGAAAAAGAAAAACGTATCACAGCGTACCATGAAGCCGGACACGCAATTCTGTTTCATGTACTGCCGGAGATGGAAGCGGTTTACACGATCTCCATCATACCGACAGGTCCTGGGGCGGCAGGATACACGATGCCGCAGCCGGAAAATGACGAGATGTTCAACACCAGAGGAAAGATGCTCCAGTATATCACTGTCTGCCTGGGCGGACGCGTTGCGGAAGAGCTGATCTTCGACGATATCACTACCGGAGCTTCCCAGGACATCAAACAGGCGACCTCCACAGCGAGAGCGATGGTAACACAGTACGGAATGTCAGAGCGGCTGGGTCTGGTGGCGTACAACGACGACAGTGACGAGGTCTTCATCGGACGTGACTGGGGACATACGAAGAGCTACAGTGAGAGTATTGCGGCTTCCATCGATGAGGAAGTCAGAAAGATTATAGAACAGTGCCACGACAGAGCGAAAAAGCTCATAGAGGAACATTCCTATGTTCTTCACACCTGTGCGGCGCGTCTGTTGGAAAAAGAGAAGCTGACTCGTGCCGAATTTGAGGAAATCTTTGATGAGGAAGCGGCAGGCGCAAAACTTCCGGATCAGCAGACAGAGGCATGACAGAAAGGTGAAAAATGGAAAATCCAACAGCGGATTTCTCAAAATCACTGGCGGATCCTACAAAACAGCCCGGGAAACCGGGCTGTTTGTGCAAAATGAGATTAAAAATCAAATAAAAAGAGAAAAACTGCCGTTAATTTGGATAGAAAAGGTTTGAAAAAAAATTGCTATTTGTGCACACTTTTTGCCGTCTCTATGGTACTATAATTACTGTAAAAACCCCCCAATACATTATATAGTTTTTGCTACACCCCATAAGAAGAAATACCTTCTCCAAAAAAGCCAGCTACCCGCTGGCTTTTTTACTGCCAAAAAAATGTTGTAACGCTACCCGGAAAGGGGTATAATTATACTAACTACAAAGATTGTGAGGCTTACAGCATATGGATAAGGAAAAAGCACAGCGTTATATTTCACATGTGCGTGGAATGTTCAATAAGCATGCGCTTTACAGTGACGAGTCTCCGCAGTACCAGTTTCCGTTTGAACCGAATCCGGGGGATGTTGTAACCATTCGTTTCCGGACGGTGCGGAACAACGTAGATGCGGTGTATTTTATCAGTGGAGCCATCCGCGAGGAGATGGAAGTACGAACCATTCGCAACGGTTTTGATTATTATGAGATTGATATTCCGGTGGGAACGGAGACGATCTTTTATTATTTTGAGATCCGATATGGCAAGATGGTTTGTTATTACAACAAACTTGGAGTTACCAGAGAACTGCAGGAGATGTATTCCTTTGGCATTGTACCGGGATTCCATACACCGGACTGGGCGAAGGGCGCGGTCATGTATCAGATTTTCGTGGAGCGTTTTTTCAACGGCGACAGGTCCAATGATGTTCTTAATGGGGAATACTGCTATATTAAGGAAAAGGTGAAACAGATCGACGAATGGGGCAGAGAGCCGGAGCCGATGGATGTGCGGAATTTTTACGGCGGTGATCTGCAGGGAGTGATGGATAAGCTGGATTATCTGCAGGATCTTGGTGTGCAGGTCATTTATCTGAACCCGATTTTTGTGTCGCCCTCCAACCATAAATATGATATTCAGGATTATGATTATGTCGATCCTCATTTTGGAAAGATCGTAGAGGATGAAGGAGAGCTTCTGAATACCTGGGATATGGACAATACGCATGCCACACGCTATATCAACCGTGTCACCAGCAAGGCAAACCTGGAAGCCAGCAATGAGCTGTTCATCCAGCTGGTAGAGGAGATCCATAAGCGTGGAATGAAGATTATCCTGGACGGTGTATTCAATCACTGTGGTTCTTTCAACAAATGGCTGGACCGGGAAAGAATCTATGAGAATCAGGAAGGATACGAACCGGGAGCCTATGTGTCCAAGGACAGTCCTTATCACACATTTTTTAAATTTTTCAACGAGCATGACTGGCCGTACAATGAGTTTTATGACGGCTGGTGGGGACATGACACGCTTCCGAAACTGAATTATGAGGAATCGCCGGAATTAATGAGAGACATCATGCGGATTGCCGCAAAATGGGTTTCCCCTCCGTACAATGTAGACGGATGGCGTCTGGATGTGGCGGCAGATCTCGGTCACAGTCCGGAATTCAATCACCGGTTCTGGAAGGAATTCCGCCGGGTGGTCAAGGCGGCGAACCCCGAAGCGATCATTATGGCGGAACATTACGGCGATGCCAGAAGCTGGATGCAGGGGGACGAGTGGGATACGGTGATGAACTATGACGCGTTCATGGAGCCGGTGTCCTGGTTCCTGACCGGAATGGAGAAGCACAGCGATGAGTTTAATCAGGGGCAGTTCGGCAACAGCGAGAGCTTTCTTGGGGCAATGCGCTACCATATGCCGGCATTTTATGCGCCGTCACTGTATACGGCGATGAACGAGCTGGATAACCACGATCACTCCCGGTTCCTGACCCGAACCAACCACCGGGTGGGAAGAGTCGGAGATCTTGGTTCCAAAGCGGCAGAAGAGAATGTCAACAAAGCGGTACTGCGGGAGGCGGTGGTCATCCAGATGACATGGCCGGGCGCTCCGACCCTGTATTACGGGGATGAAGCGGGTGTCTGCGGCTTTACCGATCCGGATAACCGGAGAACCTATCCCTGGGGAAAAGAAGACAAGGATCTGATCCGTTTTTATAAGGAAATGATCGCAATTCATAAAAAGTATCCGGTATTGATCGACGGTTCTCTGCTGGAACTGTATCATGATTATAATCTTCTGGCGTATGGCCGCTTCAATATCAAGGAACAGATCGTGGTCGTGCTCAATAACAGGAACGAGAAAGTGCATGTGGAAATTCCAGTGTGGCTGACAGGGATGAAGCGCAGCGAGGAGACGGAGATGGTTGAGATTTTCCGCACTGACGCACTGTCGTTCCTGCGCCAGGAAGGCGTGCATGAAGTGAAAGCGGGGATTCTCGAGATGGATCTGCTGCCGCTGTCCGCAGTAATCCTTCACCGGGAAGAAACAGCACAGCTGGAAGAGTCCAGCAGTTATCGCTACGATTCCAGGAGAAAAGAAGAGTAAAAAAGTGAGCATTTATTGCAGAAAATGTAAAGTCAAATACCCCGCAGCAAGCTACGGGACATCAAACTTGCAGTGCAGCAGAGCTGCGGGGTATTTGACCCTCGCGGCAGTCGCCAAATGGACATGCTTGCATGTCCGCTTGGCTCGTTGCCCGCGGGAATAAAATGAGAAAACAGCCGGGAGCATCGGGCGTACATACATGTCTGCCGTTCCCGGTTGTTTTTGTCTGACTTTGAGCAGAAGCAATTCGATTGGGAAGAAGAAAACGGACTGGGAGGGGAGATCAATGAGCGTGATTAACATCCAAAATCTGACACGTGATTATGGAGCAGGAAGAGGAATTTTCGATGTGTCTTTTCAAGTGGAAAAGGGAGAGGTGTTTGGCTTTCTCGGACCAAATGGAGCCGGAAAAACAACAACAATCCGTCATCTTATGGGTTTTATCAAACCGAAATCCGGGGACTGTTGGATTAATGGCCGGAACTGCTGGAGAGACTGCAGCGAGATTCAGAAGCAGCTTGGCTACATACCGGGAGAAATCACTTTTTTTCATGATATGAGCGGAAGGGATTTTTTGAAATTTGCAGCAGATTACCGGAAACTCGGAAAAAATAATCGTATCGGTGAACTTCTGGAGCGATTTGAACTGGATCCTAAAGTGAAAATTAAGAAAATGAGCAAGGGAATGAAGCAAAAACTGGGAATTGTTGCAGCTTTCATGCACGATCCGGAGGTTTTGATTCTCGATGAACCTACCAGTGGTCTGGATCCGCTGATGCAGAACCGATTTGTCGAGTTGATCGCGGAAGAAAAGAAAAAAAGGAAAACGATTCTGTTATCCAGCCATATGTTTGAGGAGGTTGAACGTACTTGTGACCGTATTGGAATCATCCGTAACGGAAAGCTTGTGACCGTTGACTCGGTGGAAACATTAAGACAGCGCCATATGCACACTTATATAGTGACACTTCCCACACCGGAGATGGCACAGGCGTTTTCCGAAGATTTTGACGGAGTCTGCAGTGGTGTAAATGTTACAGTTTCTGCCAAACAGAGTCTTGAGACAATCTTCATGAACTATTACGGAGGAGAACAGAATGCTTAACATGACATTGTACAAAAGAGAAATGAAAGGCAGTGTGAAGTTACTGCTTATTTTCGGCGCAGTCCTCACTTTGTATATTTCCATTATTATCCGCATGTATGATCCGGAAATGATGGCTACCTTAGACAGTTTTTACGAGGTGATGCCGGAAGTGATGGCTTCTGTTGGAATGAGCGCCGGCGCAACAAGTTTGATTGGATTTATGATTTCTTATCTCTACGGTTTTATTCTGCTGATCTTTCCCATGCTGTTCAGTATTCTGCGTGGAAATGGACTGGTAGCGAAATATGTAGACAGAGGTTCTATGGTGACTCTTGTGGCAGCTCCGGTAAAGCGCAGAACAATCGCCATGACGCAGATGTCCGCGCTGGTCAGCGGTATCTTTCTGATGGTTATCTATGCAACCGGTCTGGAACTGCTGATTGCTCAGTCCGGCTATCCGGGGGAACTGGCGGTATCGGAGCTTTTAAAGCTGAATGCAGGGCTCCTCTGTCTGCAGCTGTTTATCGGAAGCATCTGTTTTCTTGCTTCCTGCATTTTTTCTGACACAAAATACAGCATTGCTTTTGGCGCCGGAGTTCCTGCATTGATGTATGTGTTTCAAATGTTGGCAAATACAGGTGAAAAAGCGGAAAAGATCAGATACTGTACGTTTTTTACCCTCTTTGACGCAAATGGAATTGCAGCTGGGGAAAGCGGAGCGATTTTGGGAGCAGCCGTTTTACTCGTTGGAGCCATTCTGCTTTTTGCTGGGGGAATTTTCGCTTTTTGCAGGAAAGATCTGCATATCTGATAAGCCGTAACCCGTTGTGCCTGCGGTCTGACGATTCCAAATGGAATGGAACTGCTGATCCATGTGGGAATTGATACGGTTGAGAGGAACGGCGATAGCAGGGGAATTTTAGAGATTTCGAGGGAAGGAGAGTGGAACAATGGAAAAGTTTGAGGGAACGTCGATTCTGGAAGAAATCGCCATTGGAAAGATCCATTATTACTCCAAAGAGAAACAGGTGGTACAGCGGAACCGCGTGGATGACATAGAGGCTGAATTACAGCGGTATGAGGCGGCGAAGGAAAAGGTATTGGGGCAGCTGCATGAGTTGTACGAAAAGGCAAGGAAAGAAGCCGGGGAGGACAGCGCGGCGGTCTTTGATGTTTACGCGATGATTCTGGAAGGCGACCAGTTCAACGCTTCCATCCGCAGCGCCATCGAATCTCAGAACCTCAACGCAGAGTACGCGGTGGCGGTGGCTGGGGATGATTTGGCGAAGATGTTTGAGACGATGGATGATGAATATTTCCGGGCGCGTTCTGCCGATATCAGGGATCTCTCGGAGAGGCTGATTTCCATCCTTCAGGGAGATTCGGTGAAGAGCGCGCCGGGTGTCGGAGCGGTGATTCTGGCGGCTAAAGATCTGACGCCCAGCGAGACCGTCCAGATGGACAAGTCAAGGCTTCTTGGATTTGTCACTGAATTCGGTTCTTCCAACTCACACACGGCGATCCTTGCGCGTACGATGAATGTTCCGGCGCTGATGGGAATTCCCGTGGACGAACATCTGGAGGGCAGAATTGCGATTATCGACGGTGTGAACGCCGCGCTGATTCTGGACCCGGATGAGGAGACACTGGAGTATTATCAGGAGAAGAAGCGGGAGAATAAGCGACGGAGAGAACTGCTGCAGGAACTGAAGGGCAAAGAGGACGTGACGCTGGACGGAAAGCACATTCGTCTGTATGCGAATATCGGAAGCGTTGAAGACACTGCAGAGGCTCTGGCAAATGATGCGGCGGGGATCGGTCTGTTTCGGAGCGAATTTCTGTATCTGGGAAAATCTGATTACCCGACAGAGGAAGAACAGTTTCAGGCGTATCGGACAGTCGTTCAGAATATGGCGGGCAGGAAAGTCATTATCCGTACGCTGGACATCGGCGCGGACAAGCAGGCGGACTATTTCCATCTGGATCATGAGGACAATCCGGCAATGGGATACCGTGCGATCCGGATCTGCTTGGACCGGGAAGAAATCTTCCGCATCCAGCTTCGTGCGATCCTCAGAGCCAGTGCCTATGGAAATGTCGGGATCATGTATCCGATGATCATTTCTGTGGATGAGGTCAGAAGATGCAAAGAGATTTTGAATGAAGTGCGCGGGGAACTGGAGAACCGAGAATTTCCGGTGGGTGAGATTGAGCAGGGAATTATGATCGAGACGCCGGCAGCGGTGATGATCAGCGATCTTCTGGCGGAGGAAGTAGATTTCTTCAGCATCGGAACCAACGATCTGACGCAGTATACGCTGGCTATTGACCGTCAGAATGCAAAACTCGATCCGATCTACGACTCCCACCATCCGGCGGTGCTGCGGATGATCCGGATGACCGTGGAAAATGGCCATAAGGGTGGCTGCTGGGTCGGCATCTGCGGGGAACTGGGCGCGGATACGACACTTACAGGCGAATTTTTGCGAATGGGCATTGACGAGCTGTCGGTAACGCCGGCGAGCGTCCTGCCGATTCGGAAGATTATTCGGGAATCTACGAACCAGTATAGAAGTTCAAGCGGAAAAGCTGAAAGGAAGAATTTGAGGAGACAAATATGATTTATTTTTCTCAAGATGGGTTATAAGCGGTCAAAGGCGTGATCAATATTCCTGCCGTTTTAACCGGAGGAATTACAGATGCTTCTGCCCCAGAAACGCTGCTGAAAAACAATCAGGCGGATCTGATCGGAGTCGGACGGGCAATTTTAAAGGATTCCCTCTGGGCGCAGCGGGCGATGTCAGATTTACAGAAGATGTAAACAGCAGCCCCAGTGGTTGTTTCTATATATTCTTCAATCTTCTGTTCTATTGCATGAAAATTGTTTATAATAGAGGCGAAGAAAATCAGGCAGCGCAAAAAGTCTGCCGAAAAGGAGAAGGAGGAAAAGAACTATGGAGTTTCAGGCAAAATGGATCCGGCCGAAGACAGATCCGGGGGATATCTGTCCGGTGTTCCGGAGGGAATGGAAGAGTGACGGGAAGACAGAGAAAGCGGAGCTGCTGATCACTGCAGTCGGCGTCTATGAAGCGCGGCTGAACGGAATACGCGTCGGTGATTATGTGCTTGCGCCGGGATGGACTTCTTATGAGACGCGTCTGCAGTATCAGGTTTATGACATTACGGAGTTGCTGAAGGAAGACAACTGTCTGGAAGTCACCGTCGGCAAGGGCTGGGCGCGGTCGCCGATGCCGGGATTTGTGGAAAATGAGGAGAAGCAGAGGCGGTTGGCGCAGCCCTGTGGGCTATTTGCGGAGCTTCGTCTGACGGATGCTCAGGGCAACCGGACGGTGATCGGGACGGACGGCAGCTGGCAGTATGCGGAGAGTCCGGTGCGGTTCAGTGAAATTTACGATGGAGAGTGGTACGATGCCCAGGTTTGTCCGACAAACTGGCAGAATGCCGTGGTATATGAAAAATCCTGTGAGAACCTGATTCCGCAGGAGGGTGAAAAAATCTGCGAGAAGGAACGTGTGCAGGCAAAGCATGTTTTTGTGACTCCCGCTGGAGAAACGGTTGTGGATTTTGGACAGGAAGTGACCGGATATGTGGAGTTTACCGTGGATGCGGAGGCAGGACAGGAAATACGGATTCTGCATGGAGAAGTGTTGGACGCGGAAGGGAATTTCTACCGGGACAATTACCGGGACGCGAAGGCGGAACTCCGGTATGTCTGCCGGGAGGGAATCCAGACCTGGCATCCGCTGCTGACGTTCTTCGGATTCCGTTATCTGAAGCTGGAGGAATTTCCGGGCGAGGCGAAGTCGGAACAGTTTACGGCGATTGCAGTCTATTCGGATCTGAGAAAGACCGGACATCTGTGCTGCGGTGTTCCGGAACTGAATCAGCTGTTTTCCAATATTCTCTGGGGTCAGCGGGGAAATTTCCTGGATGTGCCCACCGACTGTCCGCAGAGGGACGAGCGTCTGGGATGGACCGGGGATGCGGAAGTATTTGTGAAGACGGCAAGCTACAATTTCGATGTGGAGAAGTTTTTTGTCAAATGGCTCCATGATCTGGCGGCGGATCAGTTTGAGAACGGAGCGGTGGGGCATGTGGTGCCGGATTATCTGCAGAATCCGATACCCAGCGCTGCCTGGGGTGATGCGGCGACGATCTGTCCGTGGCAGATCTACCAGACCTACGGCAATCGGAAGGTTCTGGAAGATCAGTTCGGGAGTATGAAACAATGGGTGGATTATATCACCCACGCGACAACCACCCCGAATCTCTGGACCGGAGGAACCCATTACGGGGACTGGCTGGGACTGGACGCGCCGTCTGGAAGCTATAAGGGATCCAGCAGAGAGGATTTGATCGCGTCTGCCTTTTATGCCTTGTCCACGCAGCTGGTGATCCAGGCGGGTCATGTTCTGGGAGAAGATGTGGAAGCCTACGAGGAGCTGTATCCGGCAATCGTGTCTGCGTTCCGGAGTGCTTATCCGGAGTATCGGACCCAGACAGAGTACACGGTTGCAGTCTGGTTTGGTCTGGCGGAGTATCCGCAGCAGTCGGCGGATGAGCTGGCGGAGCTGGTGAGAAAGGATGGCTGCCGGCTGCGGACGGGATTTGTGGGAACTCCGTTCCTTCTCCATGTGCTGAGCCGGTATGGTCATGAGGATCTTGCCTACACACTGCTGCTGCGCAGGGAGTATCCTTCCTGGCTGTATCCGGTGACGAAGGGTGCGACGACGATCTGGGAGCATTGGGACGGCATTATGGAGGACGGCGGCTTCTGGAGTGCGGACATGAATTCCTTCAATCATTATGCTTACGGTTCTGTGGCAGACTGGATTTACGAGGAAGCGGCGGGAATCCGGCCTCTGGAACCGGGCTTTGCACGGGTGCAGGTGGCGCCGAAGCCGGACCGGCGCCTGGGCTGGCTGGAAGCTTCCATTGAGACGAGAAACGGTGTGGTGCGTTCCCGGTGGGAATACCGGGACAGCGGTGTACGCTATGAGATCGAGACGGGGATGCCGGCGATTGTCGTGATCGACGGGACAGAGCGCAGCATGCCGGCAGGAAATTATATTTTCTGGGGCAGCGAAAAAGAAAAAAATAAATGAAAGGAAAGTGAACGGGAGGAGGAAAGATAGAATGGAGCAGATGCAGAGTGTGGAGCGCTGGGGCGTGTTTGAAGTGACTTGTGAGGGACCGTCCGGCGGTAACCCATTTACGGAGCAGTGGATCAGAGGAACCTTTTCCGGAAAGAATGAGACGGTGACGGCGGACGGATTTTATGACGGTGATGGCTGTTACAAGGTACGGTTTATGCCGTCTTTTGAGGGTGTGTATACGTATCAGGTGGAGGCTGGTTTTCTGGAGCAGCCGTTAACCGGAACGTTTCAGGTTCTTCCGGCAGAGGAAGGAAATCACGGACCGGTACGGGTGGCGAATACATACCATTTTGCCTATGAGGACGGGACGCCGTATTATTCCATCGGTACGACCTGTTATGTGTGGGCGCTCCAGTCGGACGAGCGGATTGCCGAAACACTGGAAACCTTGAAAAACAATGCGTTTAACAAGATCCGGTTCTGTATTTTCCCAAAGCATTATGATTACAACCTTGGCGAACCGCGTTCGTATCCTTATGAGGGAACACCGATGGATTCCAGTGTACTGAACAGTGAAAATTTCTGGCAGTACCAGGGAAAGGCGGAGGGAAACGACTGGGATCTGGAGCGTTTTCACCCGGAGCATTTCCGGCATCTGGAGTGGTGTGTGGAACAGCTTCGCAATCTGGGGATCGAGGCGGATCTGATCGTCATGCATCCCTATGACCGCTGGGGCTTTTCCTGCATGACACAGGAGCAGGACGACTTGTACTGGAAGTATGTGCTGGCGAGATTTTCCGCCTACCGCAATGTCTGGTGGTCGCTGGCAAACGAGTACGATCTGCTCCGTTCCAAGAATGTGGAGGACTGGGAGCGCTATGCGGGGATTATCTGCGAAAAGGATCCTTACGGGCATCTGCGGTCGATCCATAACTGCGGACCGTTTTACGATCACAGCCGTCCATGGGTGACCCACTGCAGCATTCAGCGTCAGGATATGTACCGGACGGCGGAGTATACGGACGAATGGAGGATCCGGTGGAAAAAGCCGGTGGTGCTGGACGAGATCGCCTACGAAGGAAATATTCCCCACGGCTGGGGAAATATCACCGCCGAGGAACTGGTGCGCCGGTTCTGGGAGGCAGCCTGCCGCGGCGGCTATGCGGGGCACGGGGAGACGTATCTGAATCCGGAAAATGTCCTGTGGTGGTCCCACGGCGGGAAACTTCACGGAGAGAGTCAGAAACGTTTCCGGCTGCTGCATGAGATCCTGCAGGAGACGCCGGGCATCGGTCTCCGGTATGACGGGGAGCACTTCGGGGAAGTGCGCGCGGTGCCGGAGGAAAGTTGGGCGGAACAGCCGGTGAAGGATTATTATCTGATTTATTACAGTTTTATGCGCCCGTCGTCGAAAGACTATTATTTCGACGATACGACGGAATTTCAGGTAAAAGTTATAGACACCTGGAATATGACTGTGGAAGACCGGGGTGTCATGAAAGGAAAGATACATATTGAACTGCCGGGAAGACAGTATATGGCGGTGCAGATGAAGAAGGTATAGAGTTCCCTGCAAAAGCATCAGCCCTATTTTCATAAGAATCCCTTTTGCAACTCCTCCATTTTGTGCTATAATCAAAACAAGTGCGAAATTGCGGCGCTGCGGAACAGCTGACAGTCATTCTTCCGCAGCGCCGTGGAAGAGGAAAGGATAAAGATCATGACAGTTGACAATACATTTATGATTAAAAAACTTCAGGCGATGAAGACCCTGTTTGCGGTGTATTCCCCGCTGACGAAAATGCCTTACGTAGAATGCGACCAGGAGACATTTGACGACCAGATCCATCTGTTCGCCGATCTGGAAACGGCGAAAACTTTCTGCCAGGAAAATGCAAAGGACAAGGTGCCTATGGCAATCCGCAAGCTGGAGGAAGATAAGGTGATCCTTGGTTTTTACCACGAACTGTACCAGAACGGGGTAAATGCCGTGGTTTATCATGATGAGGTAAACCAGACACGTATGGAACTGGAAACGATCATTCAGATTCCGGACTGGAGCAAGATGAAACAGCGTCCGGTATTCAATCCGCTGATTCAGCTGACTGCCGCTTACTTTTTCCAGGAAGCGCGCCGCCCGGAACAGCCGAAAGACAATCCGGAGCGGAACCGCCGTCTTCATGAGCTGGAGGAGGAAATGCTTGTCAATATCACCCGGGGAAATCTGCTTCTTCCGGTGATCGAGCAGCCTGCACAGGAGGGAGAAGACGGACAGAAAAGGCTGGGAGCGGTGATCGTAAAAAATAATAAGGATGAGGTGTTCCAGCCGATCTTCACGGATCTCACAGAACTGGCGAGAATGTATCCCAACGCGGCGAAGGAATTTAAAGTGATAGCGGTTCCTTTTTCAAAGCTTGTGACCCAGGTGCTGAAAGATTCCCAAGGCTTTGTGCTCAATCCGGCAGGATTTAATATGATCCTGAACCGTCCGCTTCTCACACTGATCGCGCAGAGATTTGCACAGCCGGAAGAGAAAGAATAAAATACAGCCGGGATGCGGACCGATCTCTCAGACCGACAGGGAAAGGACGGAGACCGGAAGTGACAGAAAGGATGACGTATGAAAATAGAAAACTGCCCGGCATATGAGCTGGTCAAAGAAGAAGAAATCGAAGACATTCATGCCAGAGGTTATCTGCTCCGCCATAAAAAAAGCGGGGCGCGGGTACTTCTGATGGAAAATGATGACGAAAACAAAGTATTCAATATTGCATTCCGCACGCCGCCGGCAAACAGCACGGGAGTGGCACACATCCTGGAACACAGTGTTCTGGAAGGTTCCAGGGAATTTCCTCTGAAAGATCCGTTTGTGGAATTGGTCAAGGGATCGCTGAATACGTTCCTCAATGCGATGACCTATCCGGACAGGACCATGTATCCTGTGGCAAGCTGCAACGATGCGGATTTTAAAAACCTGATGCATGTCTATCTGGACGCGGTGTTCTATCCGAATATTTATGAAAGAAAAGAGATTTTTCTCCAGGAGGGCTGGAATTATCAGCTGGAGAGCGAGGATGCTCCGCTTTGCTATAACGGCGTGGTATATAATGAGATGAAAGGTGCCTTTTCCTCCGCGGACGAGGTGCTGGAACGTGAGATTTTCAACAGTCTGTTTCCGGATACGCCTTACGGGGTGGAATCCGGCGGAGATCCGTCCTGTATTCCGGATCTGACCTACGAGGAATTTCTCGATTTCCACAGAAAATACTACCATCCGGCAAACAGCTATATTTATCTGTACGGAAATATGGATATGGAAGCTTATCTGGCGTGGATGGATGAGAAATATCTCAACGCTTTTGAGAAGATCACGGTGGAATCGGAGATTCCGCTGCAGAAGCCGTTTGAAGCTCCGAAGGAACTGAGGATCCCCTATCCGGTGCTGGAAGACGAGACGGAGGAAGATAATACGTATCTCTCCTGCAATATGGTGACCGGAAATGCCCTGGACGTGCGTCTCTCCCTGGCTTTTTCCATTCTGGAATATGTCCTTCTGGACGCGCCGGGCGCTCCGGTGAAACAGGCGCTTCTGGACGCGGGGATCGGCAAGGATGTCTATGGCGCTTACGAGGACGGGATCCTTCAGCCGTTTTTCTCCATCGTGGCGAAAAATGCCCGGGAGGAGAAAAAGGAAGAATTCCTCCGAATCATCCGAAGCACACTGGAAGAAATCGCAGCCAACGGAATCGATCAGAAGGCTGTGGAGGCGGGGATCAATTACTTTGAGTTCCGTTTCCGGGAGGCGGATTACGGTTCCTTCCCGAAAGGTCTGATCTACGGGATCGATCTGTTCGACAGCTGGCTGTACAGCGAAGACGAACCATGGGGTTATCTGAAACAGCTGGATGTCTATGAGGAACTGAAGACGCTTGCCGGACAGGGGTATTTTGAGAAGCTGATCCGTGAATATCTGCTGGACAATCCGCATTGCGCCGTGGTCACGCTGTATCCGGAGCCGGGTCTTGCCTCCAGGCGTGAGGAAGCTGTCACCAAGAAGCTGGCGGATTATAAGGAGGGACTGACCGAAGAACAGATCCGGGAGCTTGTACGCCAGACGGCGGCGTTGAAGGAATATCAGGAAGAAGAAGACAGCGAGGAAGTGAAAAAGAAGATCCCGCTGCTGAAACGCTCAGATATCCGCAGGGAATCCATTCGCCTGTACAATGAAGAACATTGTGTAGATGGGATTTCCGTGGTGCATCACGATCTCTTTACCAACGGGATCGTATATCTGACGCTTCTGTTCAATACGGAGCGTGTGCCGGACGAGCACATTCCGTATATGGGAATCCTCAAATCAGTCCTTGGATATGTGGATACGGAGCATTACAGTTATGGAGAATTGTTCCACACGATCAATGCCAACAGCGGCGGAATCGCCTGCGGCCTTCAGGTATTTGCAAAACCGGAGGAGGAGAAAGACTGTTACCGGATGTTCGGGGTTCGGGCGAAGTATCTGTACCCGAAGACCGGATTTGTATTTTCCATGATCCGGGAAATCCTGACCAGTTCCAACCTCAGGGATGAGAAACGTCTGTATGAGATCCTGGCAAGCCTGAAATCACGGCTGCAGGAGAGCCTGACCAGCGCAGGAAATTCCACGGCGGTGATGCGTGCGGCTTCCTATGATTCGCCGATGTCCTGGTTCCAGGATCGTACGTCGGGCATCAGCTTTTATCATCTGGTGGAGGATCTGGAAGCGAATTTCCAGGAGAAAAAAGAGGAGCTGTTCGAGATCCTTGAAAAGCTGGTGAAAGAGATCTTCCGTCCGGAAAATCTGATCATTTCTTTTACTTCTGAGAAAAAGGGACTGGAAAAACTGGAACAGGAGATTCCGGAGCTGAAACGCTGTCTGTATACAGAACCGGTGGATACCGGCTCTATCCGGTACAGATTTGAGAAGAAGAACGAGGCGTTCTGCACTTCCGGACAGGTACAGTATGTTGCTCTTCACGGCAATTACAAGAAGGCAGGTTATGCATATACCGGCGCTCTGCGGATCCTGAAGGTGATCCTCAGCTATGATTATCTGTGGAACAATGTCCGCGTGAAAGGCGGAGCGTATGGCTGCTCCGGCGGATTCCAGAGAAACGGAAATGTATTTTTCGCGTCTTACCGTGATCCGAACCTTTCAGGAACTCTGGATGTTTACCGGAACTGCCCGGAATATATCCGGAATTTTGACGCGGATGAGCGCGAGATGACAAAGTATATCATCGGAACGATCAGCGAGCTGGATGTGCCGATGAATCCGGCGGCGAAAGGACAGCTGTCCATGAGCGCATGGTTTACGAAACAGACGGAAGCGGATTTCCAGAAGGAGCGTGACGAGGTGCTCAATGCCACTGCGGAGGATATCCGCCGGACCGCCGATCTGGTGGAAGCTGCGCTGGCACAGAACAACCTCTGTGTGATCGGAAGCGAAGCGGCGATACAGAAAGAAAAAGAACTGTTCGGCGCCATTGGCAGGCTGTGAAACGATGGAAGAAAAATCAGGGGAGAATTTCTATGAATGAACAGTATAAATCAGGCTTTGCGGCGCTGATCGGCCGTCCCAATGTGGGAAAATCCACATTGATGAATCATCTGATCGGACAGAAGATCGCGATCACTTCCAAAAAGCCTCAGACGACCAGAAACCGTATCCAGACGGTGTATACCTGCGAGGAAGGTCAGATCGTATTTCTGGATACGCCGGGAATCCACAAGGCAAAGAATAAACTCGGCGAATATATGGTAAATGTGGCGGAGCGGACACTGAAGGAAGTGGATGTGATCCTGTGGCTGGTGGAGCCGACGACTTTTATCGGAGCCGGGGAACGTCATATTGCGGAACAGCTGGAAAAAATCTCCACACCTGTGATCCTGATCATCAATAAGGTGGACACGGTGAAAAAGGAAGAGATCCTGGAGTTTATTGACACGTACCGCAAACTGTATGACTTTGACGAGATCATTCCGTGTTCCGCACTGCGAGGGATCAATACGGAGGACATTATTTCCTGCATTTTCCGGTATCTGCCTTACGGTCCGCAGTTTTACGATGAGGATACGATCACGGACCAGCCGATGCGCCAGATTGTGGCGGAGATCATCCGGGAAAAGTCGCTCCACGCGCTCAGTGAGGAGATTCCCCACGGAATTGCGGTGGTTATCGATTCCATGAAGGAACGAAGCGGAGGAAGGATTACGGATATCGATGCGACGATCATCTGTGAGAGAGACTCTCACAAGGGAATCATCATCGGAAAGCAGGGAGCGATGCTGAAAAAGATCGGCACCAATGCCCGCTATGAGATTGAACAGCTTCTGGAGCAGAAGGTCAATCTGAAACTGTGGGTGAAGGTGAAGAAAGACTGGCGCGACAGTGATTTTCTGATCAAGAACTTCGGTTATGATCCGAAGAAACTGGACGAGTAACAGAAAGGAGACGAATGGATGGGAGAAGCGATTCAGGTAACGGGAATGGTGCTGTCCGCCATGCCCATCGGGGAATTTGACCGGCGCCTGGTGCTCCTTACCAGAGAGCGGGGAAAGATCACAGCGTTTGCCCGTGGCGCCAGAAGGCTGAACAGCCCTCTGATGGCTGCTTCCAACGCATTCGCCTTTGGAACTTTTACCGTCTATGAAGGCAGGAACAGCTTCAGCCTTCAGCAGGCGTCCATACGGGAATATTTTACAGGCCTGGCTGCACTGCAGCCAGGCGTTTACTATGCCTTCTATTTTATGGAACTGGCGGATTACTATGGCCGGGAGGAAAGCGATGAGACGCAGATGCTGAACCTGTTGTATGTATCGCTGAAAGCTCTGCTGAAGGAGCGGATTCCTCCAAGGCTCATCCGGAGGATCTTTGAACTGAAAGCGATGGTTCTGAACGGGGAGTATCCAGATATGTTTGCCTGTGCTGTCTGCGGAAAGACGGAACATCTGAAAGTTTTTTCCTGGAGACGGGACGGGATGGTCTGCGCTGACTGTGCGGCGGGGGAAAAAGGCGGACAGGAGCTGTCGGAAACTGCGGTCTATACCTGCAGGTATATTATTGCGTCACCCATTGAAAAGCTGTATACTTTTACTGTAACAGAAGAAGTGCTGAAAGAACTGGAGCATCTGATGAATGTTCTGTCAGGAAGATATATGGACCGGAAAATGAAAAGTCTTCAGATTCTGGAAATGCTGACAGAGGATTAGATCGTGTCTGAAAATTGCGGGAGTCAGATACGTTCTGGGCGCGTGGGAGGAATGAATCGTATGAAGCAGAAAAAGAAATGGCTGATCGTGGCTGCGGCAGTTCTTGTGGCTGTTGCGGCAGGCGGGGGAATTGCTTTTGCAGTTCTCGGCGGAAGCGGAAGAACCGCGGCGGAGACAATGGACGAATACATAGCGGCACTGAACAATGGCGCTTACGACGAAATGTATGAACTTCTGGACGAAGAGAGTCAGAAGGAGACAGACCAGGAAACCTTTACCGAGAGAAACAAGAATATTTATGAGGGGATCGAGGCGTCCAATATTACCGTGGAGATCACGGATGAGGGCAGCGAAAACAGGACGAGCGGACAGACAACGCAGAATCTGACCTATCAGATGAAAATGGACACGATGGCGGGAGAGCTGTCCTTTACACAGACGGCAACGTTTCATAAGAGCGGAAGAGAAGGCTACCGGCTGTCCTGGAATGATGCCCTGATCTTTCCGCACCTTCTGGCGACGGACAAGATCCGGGTGGAAACGCTGGACGCAAAAAGAGGCAGCATCTATGACCGGAACGGTATCCTGCTGGCAGGGGAAGGCGTTGTCTCATCGGTCGGTCTGGTTCCGGGAAAGATGAGCGAGGATCCATCGGCGGATCTGGAAAAGTTGGCGGAACTGCTGGATACAACGGTGGAGTCCATACAGAACCGACTGTCGGCTTCCTGGGTGCAGGAGGATTCCTTCGTTCCGATCCGGGAGATCAAGAAGAGCGGACTGGATATGGAAGTGCTGGGGAAAGCCGAGCTGAACGAACCTTCCGAGGATTCGCTGGAAGGCCAGCTTCTTGCCATTCCCGGTGTGATGATCACAGACGTGTCGGAGCGTGTGTATCCGCTGGGAGAGGCGGCAGCCCATCTGGTGGGATATGTGCAGAATATTACCGCAGAAGAACTGGAAGAACACGAAGGAGAAGGCTATACGGCAAACAGTGTGATCGGGAAAAGCGGCGCGGAAAGCCTGTATGAAGAAGAACTGCGCGGGAGCGCCGGATGCCAGATCATGATGGTGGACGAAGAGGGGCAGCAAAAAGAGCTGATCCTGCGGAAGGAAGCGGTCGATGGAACGGACATTACCCTTACGGTGGATGCGGATCTGCAGCAGAGGCTGTATGAGCAGTATCAGACGGACAAGAGTGTGTCTGTCGCTATGAATCCGAAGACGGGAGAGGTGCTTGCCCTGGTGAGCACGCCGTCCTATGACAACAATCTGTTTGTGCTGGGAATGTCGGAGAATACCTGGAACAGCCTGAACGAGGACGAGAATCAGCCGATGCTGAACCGGTTCCGGGCGACGTTTGTTCCCGGCTCATCCTTTAAGCCGGTGGTTGCCGGGATCGGGCTGAGCACCGGGACGCTGGACCCCGATGAGGATTTCGGGGCGGTGGGAACCAGCTGGCAGAAGGATGCAAGCTGGGGAAATTATTATGTCACAACGCTCCACGGGACGGATCCGTCCAATCTGGAAAACGCGATGATCCTGTCAGACAACATTTATTTTGCCCGTGCGGCGCTGAAGATCGGGCAGGATACGCTGACGGAACAGCTGGACCGCCTGGGATTCAATGAGCGGGTTCCTTTCGATATCTGGACCACGGAATCCACCTATTCCAATGAGGAAGGGGAGTGGTCAGAGATCCAGCTGGCGGACAGTGGATACGGACAGGGGCAGCTGCTGGTCAATCCTCTGCATCTGGCAGCAATCTATACCGCGTTTGTCAACGAGGGAAATATGATACAGCCTTACCTGCGGATGACGGAGACGGCGGAGCCGACGGTTTGGGTGGAACAGGCGTTTACCGCCGAGGCGGCTGAGATCGTGAAGAACGATATGCTCCAGGTTGTGGAAAACCCGGAGGGCACCGCCCACGCCTGCCAGATGGATGGAATTACCCTTGCCGGAAAAACGGGAACCGCGGAGATCAAGGACAGCCAGGAAGATACCACGGGAACGGAGCTTGGCTGGCTTGGCATCCTGACACCGGATGCCGGAGAACAGGATGCGTTTCTGCTGCTGACGATGACCGAGGACGTCAAAGATCGCGGAGGAAGCGGATATGTGGTTTCGAAGACGGCGGAACTTCTGAGCAGCTGGATGGAGTAAGGTTTTTACAGTTCAGTTCAGGTCTGCGCACATGCCGCGCAGACCGTAAGAACGTGATCCAGGAGTGCAAAATCCCATCGCCGAAGGCGATTTTCAATGGATTTTGCATGTAACGGTTCAGCAGGGCTGAACTGTTACGTAAGTTTGAAAACATAAGAAAAGTGAAAGAGGGAAACGTATGAAAAAATGGATTCTGGCACTGGTATGCACCATTGCAGCAGGGGCAGCAGCGGGCGGCCTGTGTACCTGGGCGGTTCAGGAGGCAGAGATGGAAGCGCTGGAACGCCAGGGCTGCAACCTGGTGATCGGAAACGAATCGGAAGACGTGGTCTACGCGGTCAGCGTCAGCTACGAGAAAGACGGAGAGCTCCGTCAGGCTGTGAACAGCCAGTATATGCAGAAAGGCAGCAAAGCCTGCTTTTCTATCGATCCGGCGGAAGATCTCCGCTGTGTGGTAAGGATCCAGATGGATAACCATCAGATGGTGGTGGCAGAATTGGAAGAAGATTTTGAATGGGATGACATGAATGTCTGCTGGCTGACCGGAGAGGATGGGGAATACGTTCTGAACCGGGAAAGAAATGATTAATGCAGAGTATGAAAGAATAAATATCCAGTCATCAGATTGATGGGAAACAGGGGCGCATCTGCGGATTTACCGCAGATGCGCCCCTGTACAGTCTTTATGCTTCTTCGGCAGGAAGCAGCGCTTTTTCCGCATTCCGGTAGTGAAAGACAGTCCAGATTGCCCAGGATGTACATAGAATGGCACCGAGAAGGAAAAGACCCAGGAAAACTCCCTGGAACAGTTCCAGAAGATTCAGAAAATAAAGGATTGTCACGAGGGCGGTAAACAGCGTCAGTCCGGTCCGCAGATGCAGCAGTTTTTCAGAATCCTCCAGGAGTCCGTGCGTCCGGGCAATGGAGGACAGATTGGTCAGAAACTGAAAATGGAAATACATGGAAAGGGCGGATAAAATCAAGGTCAGCAGCGGAATATCAAAGACGCTGCCGGTCACCAGTGTTCCGACCCAGCGGATCACTTCCCAGAGGCCGAGAAGGATGACCAGGGGCCGCAGGAGGGAGGCTGAAGGTTCCTGTTCTTCCACGGAAGGAAGCGCAAGAAAGATCAGCAGGAAACCGACCCAGCCGGGAAGCACATTGATGCTGAAATCATTGACACTCATGGAAAAATCGATCAAGAGAAATACATAGGCCCAGGCAATGCGTGACAGGTTATGAACATAAGTTTTCGTTTTCATACAACCACTCCTTTCCGTGCAGGGTGACGCTTTCCTGTAAAACGTCGTCAAAAAAAATGGTGATGCGGAAGTCTGCGCTTGGCGGAAGTTCCGGTTCCGTGATTGTGCCGCCAAAGGAACTGCCGCCCCCGGTCAGAAGTGTTCCGTTCCATGCCGGAGCACCCGGGTTCTCGTCTACATCATAATCCGCAGTATAGGCATCCGGAAACGACACGTTCATCCGTACTTTGGAGCAGGAGGCGGAAACGGCGCTTTGATCTTTGGCGGTCCACTGGAACGTTTGATAGTAAAATGCCCAGGAAAATTCAGCGTTGCGGTCCGGCGGCAAAAAGGTTGTTCCCCCTGCATTTATGGATTCGAAAAAAGAGCCGTTACCACCGGATGCCGTTTCGGGCTGGATGGTGTAAATAAGCTGCAGGGATGCGAGAAACGTTCCCGTTTCGCCTTCCACAGTGGTCTGACAGGAGGGAAGGTCTTCGGATCCGTATCGGCAGGGAGGGAACGTATCTTCCGTGAGAAACTGTTGGTGTCCGTCTTCTGCTGCTACTACCCAGCGGTTCTTGTTTTCCTGAAAGATGGTGACCGGGAACACATGATATCCCCAGGCGGTTTCTTCCGCGGAATGATCCTGGTTGTAAACCATCTCCGGCATTCCGTTTTCGTCATAGAGACAACTGGTGGGAAAGACAAGAAGAGCCTGCCATCGTCCGCCTTTGCATGGCACGGGATTATAGAGATAATAGTCCCCGTTAAAAGAAAGGTTCTTTTGCCTGAGTTCCTGTACCAGTTCGTCAACCTGCGTCTGCTCCTGTGAAGGAGATGCGGCAGTCAGCCATGCAGAGTTCTGAGCCATCAGACCTTTGGCGTAAGTATCCACCGCTCCGGCGGCAGTGGTACAGCGGACCAGATGTGCACCGGCTGTGTTGAATGAGGATGGAAAGGTATCACCGGACGGAAGCGGCATCGCAGAAATACCTGTCAGCAGGGCGGGCAGCAAAGTGAGGGTGATGCAGACGGAGACAAGCGCCGTTCCTTTGGGATATTTCTGAAAGCGTGTGATCGCCACGATCCGCCGGCGGATGTTTCTTCCTCCATTGGAAAGGGAAGTGGTGCCGGGAACCCGGGAATAACGGTCATTGGTCATATCCAGCAGGATTTCTCCGTATTTTCTCCGTTCTTCTCCTTCCAGAAGTTCCAGAACCCTCTGATCGCAGAGGGATTCCATGTCATTGCCGATGCGGTTGAATACGTACTGCAGAAACGGGTTGCACCAGTGAATGGAACGGCAGACGCTCCACAGAATACTCTGGAAAGCGTCCATGGAATGCAGGTGCAGCAGCTCATGGAGCAGGATCTTGTCATCCGCTCCCTTTTCGGGCAGAACCAGAACCGGAGAGAAAACACCGCAGACAAATGCGGAAGGAATACCGTTCAGGATCACCGCCCGGCAGGGGGTCAGACCGTAACGGGAACATACGTCCGTAATCTGTTTCTGCTGTCTCTCCGATACAGGATGCCCCCGCCGGAGAAGAAGACGCAGGAAGACATAAGAGAGAAAATATCTTGTCAGACAGAAGAGCACGCCGGCAAGATAGAGGACAAAGAGCCAGTCGGTTGCACTCTTTGGGGCTCCGGAAAGCCAGGGGATTCCGATGCTTACACGCACAGGGGAAAACGGATCACAAAAAACGGAGGAAAGCGATGCTTCCGCCGTCTCTTTGGCGGTCTGCAGGGCGGCCGCCGGAAAAGTCAGCAGATACCGTCCGAAGGCACCCGCCGGAATCAGAAGGCGGAGAAAAAGCACGCCCCAGACTCCGTACTGCCAGCGGGGCGAAAGTTTGTCTGCCAGCAGCCTTTTCAGGATCAGAAGAAAAAGCGCTGTCCAGGAAACTTCCAGCGTTTGTAGAAGAAAACTCCATAGATTTGTCACAGGCCGCACCTCCTTTTCCGGGTTCAGACGTCCATATCATCCAGCATTTTGCGCAGTTCCTTACGCTCTTTTTCGGATATTTTTGATTCTTTCAGAAACGCGGCGATGAGATCGCCGGCAGCGCCCTTATATACTTTTTGGAGCAGAGAGGAGCGCTCCGCTTTGGCGCAGATCTCGCGGCTCACAGCATAGGAATAGCGGTGGGGCGTGCAGTTTTTATCAATGGATACAAGACCCTTGGCTTCCATTCTGGTGAGGTACGTATAGACGGTATTCTGCCGCCAGCCTTTGGAGACGGCAAGGATTTCTGAAATTTTACCAAGGGTGCAGGATTCGTGTTCCCACAGAATTTCCATCACAGCCCATTCTGCATCTGATAATGTATTCATAAAAAACCTCCCTACAGGTGTAGTATCCTAATTCCATACTACACCTGTAGGGAGGAAATGTCAAACCATTTTTTGGGAATCGTTATTGCAAATGTTTAATGGCATGTCACGCCGAGGGCTTCCAGCTTTTTCCGGGCGTCTTCGTATCCGAAAAACTGCACCGGATGGATGCCAAAAGCCGCGGCTGCATCCACATTCTCTTTCCGGTCATCGATAAATACCGTATGCTCCGGCACCAGATCAAACATGGAAATCAGCTGACGGTAGATTTCCGCATCCGGTTTCACCATCTTGTAACGGTAAGAGAACAGTGTACCGTCCATCAGAGGGAGAAATGCCATTTTTCCTTTTGTTTTTTCAAAAAGATATTCGGAGTAATTGGAGAGGATCAGTACACGGTATCCTTTTTCTTTCAGCTCTTTGATCCAGTCCACGGAGTAAGGAAACAGATGGATGCAGGCATCACAGCCGGCAAAGGCTTTCCGGATTTCCGGTTCATATTCCGGAGCGGCGCTGATAAAAGAAGTCAGCGCATCTTCCGCTGAGACCGTTCCCTGATCCAGCTTATTCCACACGGGATTTTCAAAAACGGCGTTTATAACGGCAGCTTTCGTTTCCGGGGAAAATCCCAGCCCGTCCAGATAATCAGAATAGTTCCACTCTACAAGTACGTTACCAACATCAAATACTATTGTATCGATCATAAAATTTCCCAGTCCTTTCCAGTTATTTTTTGCTGCTGTTTTTTGCCTGCGGCTGATCGAGATCCGTCTTTTTATCACTGTTTACACCTCTGCCGCGGAGCACTTTTGCCACGAGCATCATAAGATAGATGAAGACAGGAACCGTGATCGCGCAGAACAGCGAGGCACTCAGTGCTTCCTGCGCCCAGGGAGCATCGATAAAAGCGAAGATCAAAGCCGCAGCGGCAAAGCCCAGCAAAACAATAATTGCCGCAATGGCGCCGATCCTTTTCAAATTCCATTTCATTCCTTTTGTCACCTCGTATTTTTCTCTGTCAGTGTCATTTCCTTTCTACCATACCACAAAATCCCCTGCGAAACCACAACTTTCCATTTTGCCGCAAAATTTAAGAAAAAATTTATTGTCAGATAATTGCAATTCCAGCATAAAAGCGATACAGTATTAGGTATAATAAAATGAAGGATGTGTAAAACCAATATGAACAAATTGAGAGATTGGCTGTCAAATTTTATGTATGGCCGTTACGGCATGGATCCGCTGGGGAATTTTTCACTCTGGGCGGCCATTATACTGATGATCATCGGGCTGTTTACCGGAAGCAGCCTGCTTTATACGCTGTCGATCCTGCTTCTGGTATGGTGCTATTTTCGTATGTTCTCCAGAAATCAGTCAAAGCGCCTTGCGGAGAATGACAAGTACATGGAGATCAAAGACAAATTTTTCGGTCTCTTCCGCGGCGGCTCCCGGACACACAGGGATAAAAACTATGCGTATTTCCGCTGCCCGAACTGCAAACAGAAAGTCCGCGTGCCGAAAGGAAAGGGAACCATCGAGATCCGCTGCCCGAAATGTAATACGAAATTTATCAAACGTACCTGAAAGGGAATGAATACTGCATGTTTGGATATGTTACGATCAGAAAAGACGATCTGAAAATAAAAGACTATGACAAATATCATGCTTATTACTGCGGAGTTTGTCAGGACCTGAAGGAGTCCTATGGGTTCAAGGGGCAGGCAACGCTTACTTATGATATGACGTTTCTCGCAATCCTTCTGACCAGTCTGTATGAAGACAAGACTGTCCGCGAGGAACATTACTGTATTGCTCATCCGGGAAGGAAGCATGTATGCCTGCGCAATGAGTTTACCCGTTACGCCGCGGATATGAATATCCTGCTTACATATTACAATTTGCTGGATGACTGGGAGGATGAAAAAAAGCATGCGGCATATGTGGGAGCGAAAGCGCTGCGCGGGTCGTTCCTGAAAGTTGCGGAGAAATACCCGCGGCAGACCCGGGCGGTAAAAGAGTATCTGAAAAAAATCCATATCTGTGAGGCGGAAAAATCCAGAGATCTGGATCAGGCGGCAGGTTATACCGGAGAGGTGCTGGCAAAGCTCTATCAATTCCGGGACGATATCTGGAAGGAAGATCTGGGACGGCTGGGATTTTTCATCGGAAAGTTTATTTATCTGATGGATGCCTATGAAGATGTGGAGAAGGATAAAAAGTCGGGAAATTACAATCCTCTGGTTTTTCTTCAGGAGACCGATGGCTTTGAAGAAGCTGTGGAGAGGATTCTGCTGATGATGACGGCGGAGGCCTCCAGAGCGTTTGAAAAACTTCCGATACTGGAAAATGTGGACATTTTGAGAAATATATTGTATGCTGGTATCTGGACAAAGTACGAGATGCTCAAACGTAAACGCGAAAGTAAAGATGAGGAGAAGAAACATTGATGACAGATCCATATCAGGTGTTGGGAGTGTCCCGGGATGCCAGTACGGAGGAAATCAAGAAAGCTTACCGTACGCTGAGCCGGAAATACCATCCTGACGCCAATATCAATAATCCCAATAAAGCAGAAGCAGAAGAGAAATTCAAGCAGGTACAGCAGGCATATAAACAGATCATGGAGGAAAAGGAAAACGGAACATCCTCCTACAGTTCCCAGGGAAGCTACGGCGGTTCCTATGGCAGCGGCGGTTACGGCGGCTCTTATGGAAACGGCGGTTATGGCGGAAATTATGGCGGATATAATTATGGAAGTTCCACGGAGGATGCGGAGCTTCGTGCGGCGGCGAATTATCTGAACAATATGAGATATCAGGAAGCGATGCGTGTGCTGAACAACATTTCCCGCCACAACGCTCAGTGGTATTATCTGCATGCCATTGCCAATGCCGGGCTTGGAAACAATATCAGCGCCGTGCAGGATGCACAGACTGCGGTCAACATGGAACCGGACAATATGCAGTACCGTCAGCTGCTTTCCCAGCTTCAGGGAGGCGGTCAGTGGTACACGGACATGGGGCAGGGATACGGCTATGAACGTGCCGGCGGAGACATGGGAAAATGGTGCTGTGAGTGTCTCGCAATCAATGCAATGTGCAACTGCTGCTGTTACGGCGGCAGAGGATTTTACTGCTGCTGATATTTGTAAAAGTTCGGCGAAAATGTATAAAAGAAAACAGGGAGGATATAATAAGAATGTCCGCTGGATCCCCCTCCAGGGACAGAAGCTACAAAAGATAACCTTGAAATACTTATCCTCCCCTTTTTAAGAAGGCTGCCGGAATTTTCCGGCAGCCTTCTTTTGTGAGCAGCAATGAAATGCAATCGCTTAGCTGACTGAACAGTTGATTAAACAGAGTAATGCAGACCGAAGCCGGAACGGTAATAATCGCCGTCCGCGTCATAGTAGCCATAATTTCAAAGGAAACACATTCTTGTGTTCCAAAGCAGAATCGGATATAATAGTTACATGGTATTTTGAGTTCCTTTTAATATGTTCCGGCAAATCGGAGCAGGAAATGGAAGGAGAGAATTATGGGACAGGGATATGAAAAACTTCAGAGATGCTGCGAATCATGCAGGAACAGAATTCCTTTCGCGCCGAAACTGGCGCTGATCCTCGGTTCCGGGCTTGGCGATTACGCGGAGAACTTTCCGATTGAGGGCGAGATCCCCTATCAGGAGATCGAGGGCTTTCCGGTGTCAACAGTACCCGGCCACAGAGGACGTTTCGTCTTTGCGCATATCGGTCAGGTTCCTGTGGTTATGATGCAGGGACGTGTGCATTATTATGAGGGATATCCGATGGACGATGTGGTGCTTCCCATCCGGCTGATGAAAAAGATGGGGGCGGAGGTTTTGTTCCTGACCAACGCGGCAGGCGGTGTGAATTATGAATTTCAGGCGGGAGATTTTATGATGATCACGGATCAGATTTCCAGCTTTGTGCCGTCGCCGCTGATCGGTCCGAATTCGGAGGAACTGGGCCCCCGTTTTCCGGATATGAGCCAGATTTATGACAGGGATCTGCAGGAAGTGCTCCGGGATACGGCAAAGAATCTTGGGATCACCCTGCGGGAAGGAACTTATATCCAGCTGACCGGTCCGAATTTTGAGACGCCCCGCGAGGTGAAAATGTGCCGGATCCTGGGAGCCGATGCGGTGGGAATGAGTACAGCATGTGAGGCGGTGGCAGCCAATCATATGGGAATGAAGATTTGCGGAATCTCCTGTATTTCCAATCTTGCCTGCGGCATGACGGAACAGCCGTTGTCCCATCAGGAAGTGCAGGAGGCTGCGGACCGGGTGGCGCCGCTGTTCCGTCGGCTGGTGACCGAGAGCATTCAGGCGATGTTCCGCTGACATACAGCAGGGAGGTGGCTGGTATGAAAATACGTTTTTTTCATGGGAAGATTCTGACGATGGAGGAAAACAGACCGGCTTTTGACGGAGAACTCCATGTGGAGGATGACCGGATCACTTATGTGGGACCTGGTCTTTCCGCAGAGGAAATTTCAAGGCGGGAACCATTTGACCGGGAAATTGATGCCGGAGGAAACCTTCTGATGCCGGGGTTTAAAAATGCTCATACACATTCCGGCATGACATTTCTCCGTTCTTTTGCCGACGATATGCCGCTGGATGAATGGCTGAACCGGCAGGTCTTTCCCATGGAGGCAAAGCTGGACGAAGAAAAGATTTACTGGCTGTCCATGCTGGCGTTTCTGGAGTACCTGACCAGCGGGATCACTGCTGCGTTTGATATGTATCTGATCCCGGATGCTGTTGGAAAAGCCGCCAGGGATTTTGGATTCCGGACAGTCCTGGTGGGAGCGATGAACAATTTCTGCCAGTCGCCGGAGGAGGAAGAGCGGTGTTATCACGAATGGAACTGCCCGGGGGATCTTGTCAGTTACCGTCTGGGTTTTCACGCGGAATACACCACCTCCCGGGAGCGGATGGAAGCCCTGGCAAAGCTTGCCCATAAGTTTCAGGCGCCGGTGTTCGCCCACAATTCTGAGACGGAGAAGGAAGTCCGGGAGTGCATCGGACGCTACGGGAAAACGCCGACACAGGTGATGGAGGATCTTGGCCTGTTTGACTACGGCGGCGGAGGATATCACTGTGTCTGGCTGCGGGAAAAAGACTTCGGGATTTTCCGGGAAAGAGGGCTGTACGCGGTGACTTGTCCCGGTTCCAACACAAAGCTTGCCAGCGGCATTGCTCCTGTGGCGGAATTACTGAGAAGAGGCATTCCGGTGGCTGTGGGAACGGACGGGCCGGCAAGCAACAACTGTCTGGATATGTTCCGGGAAATGTTTCTGGTGACCGGATTGGCAAAGCTCCGGGAAAACGACGCGTCGGCGGTTCCGGCACAGAAGGTTCTGCGGATGGCAACAGTCAACGGTGCGCGGGCGATGGGACTGAATGACTGCGTGACGCTGACCCGGGGACAGAAGGCGGATCTGATCATGATCGACCGGAATCAGCCGAATATGCGTCCGTTTTCTGATCCGGAGAAAAACCTTGTGTACAGCGGCAGCAAACAGAATGTGTGCCTGACGATGATCGACGGAAAGATTCTTTATGAGAACGGCAGATTCTATACAGCGGTCGATCCGGAGCGGATCTATCAGCAGGCGGAAAAGATCCTGCGTGAAGTGAGCGGAAGGGATCAAAATTAAGAACGGTATGGGCAGCATCTGTGAAAGAATCAAAGCTCAGTTTTGGTTTTTTCACAGGTGCTGCGCAGAAGCCACCTACATAGGCTGCAGCCAGAAAAGAGAGCGGCCATATGCAGCTTTTGGCAGCAAAAATAAAAATAAAGGAGAAAAGTACAATGGAGAGAAAGACAGCATGGAATGACTACAAAAAGAAAGAACTGAAGAAAATGAACAAACTGTGTGACGCTTACCGGGAATTCCTGGATAATGGAAAAACCGAGCGTGAGTGCGTGACAGAGATCGTGCGCCAGGCGGAGGAGGCAGGCTACAGAAATCTTCAGGCCTGCATTGAGGAGAATACACCGCTGCACGCAGGGGATAAGGTTTATGCAGTATGCATGAAGAAATCTGTCGTGCTGTTCCAGATCGGAAGCAAGCCGCTGACCGACGGAATGAATATCCTCGGCGCGCATATCGATTCTCCGCGTATGGATGTAAAACAGAATCCGCTTTACGAGGATACCGGATTCTCTTATCTGGATACTCATTATTACGGCGGAATCAAGAAATATCAGTGGGTAACGCTTCCGCTGGCGATCCATGGTGTTGTGGCAAAGAAAGACGGCACCGTTGTGGATGTGGTGATCGGAGAAGACGAGAAGGATCCGGTGTTCTGTGTGACGGATCTGCTGGTTCATCTGTCCGGAGAGCAGATGGAGAAAAAGGCGGCAAAAGTGATCGAGGGCGAAGGCCTGGATCTGCTGGTAGGAAGCCAGCCGCTGGAAGGTGAGGAAAAAGAGGCAGTCAAAGCTATGACCCTGAAGCTTCTCAATGAGAAATACGGTATCGAGGAAGAAGATTTCCTGTCTGCGGAACTGGAGATCGTACCGGCTGGAAAAGCGAGAGAGACAGGTCTTGATTCCAGTATGATCATGGCATACGGACAGGACGACCGTGTGTGTGCGTACACCTCCCTGGTGGCAATGCTGGAAGTGAAAAACACAAAGAAAACAACCTGCTGCCTGCTGGTGGACAAGGAAGAGATCGGAAGCGTCGGCGCTACCGGAATGCAGTCCAAGTTCTTTGAGAACGTGCTGGCAGAGCTGATGAACCTGACCGGGGAGTATTCCGAGCTGAAGCTGCGCCGCTGCCTGAGCAATTCCAGAATGCTTTCTTCCGACGTAAGCGCCGGTTACGATCCGCTGTACGCTTCCGCATTTGAGAAGAAAAACGCGGCATTCTTCGGCAAAGGTATGGTATTCAACAAGTTTACAGGATCCCGCGGAAAATCCGGCTCCAACGATGCCAATGCAGAATACCTGAGCGATCTGCGCAGGATCCTGGACGATGCGGGAGTTGCTTGGCAGACCGCAGAGCTGGGTAAAGTAGATGTCGGCGGCGGCGGAACCATCGCTTATATCCTGGCGCTGTACGGCATGGAGGTGATCGATTCCGGCGTGGCGGTCCTGAATATGCATGCGCCGTGGGAGATTACATCCAAGGCGGATATTTACGAGACAGAAAAAGGCTACGAGGCATTCCTGAAGAATGCATAAGGGGTTTCCGGGCCTGCGCAGGAAATGCGCAGACCCGGCTGAGTAGTTATTGTGTAATAGCATTATTGGCGGAACGCTTGACACAGAGCGTTTTATCATATATGATATATTTTAAAAACATAATTAGGAGGATTGATTTTCTTGGACGGTGACATAGCAGGCAGTATTATACTGCAGATCGTATTGATTGCGATCAACGCGATTTTCGCGTGTGTGGAGATCGCGGTGGTTTCAGTTAATGACACGAAACTGGAAAAAATGGTGAGTGATGGAAATAAGAAAGCGATGAGGCTGCAGAAGCTGACCTCACAGCCTTCCCGTTTCCTGGCGACGATTCAGGTCGCGATCACACTCTCAGGATTTCTGGGAAGTGCGTTTGCAGCGGATAATTTCTCGGAGCCCCTGGTGGCATGGCTGGTATCCATTGGAACGCCGATTCCGGAGAAAACGCTGGATACGATTGCAGTTGTCCTTATCACTTTGATTTTATCTTATGTTACTCTGATTTTCGGAGAACTGGTACCGAAACGTGTGGCAATGCAGAAGACCGAATCCATTGCTCTCGGTCTTTCTGGAATGATCACAGCGGTTTCCAAAATTTTTGCGCCGCTGGTATGGCTGCTGACAGCTTCCACGAATGGAGTCCTGCGGCTGCTGGGGATCGATCCCAATCAGCAGGAGGAGCAGGTGACGGAAGAAGAAATTCGTATGATGGTGGATGCCGGAAGCGAAAAGGGAGCGATCGATTGTGAGGAAAAAGAGCTGATTCAAAACGTTTTTGAATTCAACGATATTTCCGTGGATGAGGTATGTACCCATCGTACGGATGTGACGCTTCTTTGGATGGATGAGAGTATTGAAAAATGGGACGAGACGATCCATAAGACCAGATATTCTTATTATCCGGTCTGTGGGGAGGATGTGGATGATATCATTGGTATTCTGGACGCCAAGGATTACTTCCGGCTGAAGGAGAAAAACCATGAGATTCTTATGCGCGAAGCAATCAACCCGCCTTATTTTGTCCTGGAGACAGTTAAGGCATCGGTTCTGTTCCAGAACATGAAGAAGAGCGGAAATTATTTCGCAGTGGTCCTCGACGAATACGGCGGAATGGAAGGTATTATTACTGTCCGTGACCTGATCGAGGAACTGGTTGGAGATCTGTCCGATGAGGAAGAAGCCAACCGGCCTCAGGAAATCGAACAGATTTCAGAGGATACCTGGAAGATTGTCGGTACGACGGAACTGGACGATGTAATGGATGCGCTGGGGGTAGAGCTCCCGGTGGATGAGTACGATACCTTTGGCGGATATATTTTCGGAGAGCTGGGTACAGTTCCGGACGACGGAAGCCAGTTTGAACTGAAGACAAAAGATCTGATCATCAAAGTAGTGAAGGTAAAAGAACACCGGGTGGAGAACACGGTGGTAAAGAAAATTGAACATCCCCAGGAGGAAGAAGAGGAAAGCAAGGGCAAAGAAAGAGAATAATCTCTGTCTTGCATTTCAGTCGCATATCGTATATACTATATCTGCCGGAAATTTCCGGCAGATATTTTGTATCCGTCCCGTTCACTGAACGGCTGCGGTATTTTTATACAGAAAAGAAGAAACAAAAAATAAAGGATGGATGAAAAAATGAGTTTATTACAGGATTGGCGCGACATGGCCTACAATCAGGAGACCGACAAGAATCAGCTTCAGAAATTCTGGACGGATTATTTCCTGATTGAAAAAGGAATCTATGAACAGCTTCTGACAAACCCGGATGAAGTGGTAAAAGGAACGGTAAAAGAGCTGGCGGAGAAATACAACATAGACGTGATGACAATGGTTGGATTTCTGGATGGCATCAACGACAGCCTGAAGATTAAAAATCCGATCGAGGAGATGGACGAGAACACGGAGGTAACGCTGGCGTTCGACAAAGAACTGCTGTATAAGAATATGGTAGACGCGAAAGCGGATTGGCTGTATAACCTGCCGATGTGGGATGAGATCTTTACACCGGAGCAGAAGAAAACCTTATACATGGAGCAGAAGAAGTCCGGTACGATTATCAAAGGGAAGAAGATCGGACGCAACGATCCATGTCCATGCGGAAGCGGAAAGAAATACAAATATTGCTGCGGAAGATAACAGCCGCGGAAAAACGAGGAAACGATGAATTGCGTATTTGAAAATATCAGTGTACAAAAGTTGGAAAATCTGCAGGAAATGTATAAGCGCACACTGAGAGCAGGATTTCTGGTTTATGGGATTCTTGTAGTGATCCTGTTTGCCAGCTTTCTTGCTACAAGCCTGATCACGGGAGCATCTTCCCCGGTTTATATTGTATTTTTTGTGATCGTGATCCTGCTCTCCGGCAACTGGATGATCCAGATGCCGAAAAAAAATGCGCTTACCACTTACGAGGGCAATCAGGAGCAGTATCAGTGTGAACCGCAGACCCACATCTTTTTTTATGGAAATAAGATGAAGGGAAGAAATCTTCAGTCTGGTGTGGAGATTCAGGTGCCATACGATAAGGTTGTTCAGGTGATGGAAACCAAACATCTGTTTTTGATCCGAATTCCGGAAAAACGGATCCTGCTTGTAGACAAGAGTGGCTTTCAGAGGGGGAATGCCGATGACTTCCGGTCTTTCCTGAAGGAAAAATGTACGACAGCCAAATTCAGGTGACAGTTCTGCAGAAATGGAGAGCGTATGGAACGTGAAATTGATTTAAAGGCAGTTTCGGACGGGAGGCTTTACGGAGCTAATGATATGGTGAAAGCGGACTGCGGGGACTGTGAAGGATGTTCTGCCTGCTGCAGGGGGATGGGAACGTCTATTATTTTGGATCCTTTGGACATCTTCCGGATGACCGGGTATCTCAACTGTAGCTTTGAACAGCTTCTGGAGGAAAGAATTGAACTGCAGGTGGTGGACGGAATGATCCTCCCAAACCTGAAAATGGCGGGAGCGGACGAGGCGTGCAGCTTTTTAAACCGCGAGGGGAGATGTACGATCCACCCGGCGCGGCCGGGTATCTGCAGGATCTTTCCGCTGGGGCGCCTGTATGAGAACGGAGCGTTCCGTTATTTTCTGCAGATCCATGAATGCAAAAAGCAGAACCGGACCAAGATCAAAGTCAAAAAATGGATCGACACGCCGGAGGCTGCGACAAACGAACAGTTTATCTGCGACTGGCATTATCTCCTCAAAGATGCAGAGCGGGTAATTCAGGAAAAGAAGGACGATGAGGTTTCCAAAAACTGGAATCTGTATCTGCTGAAGCTGTTTTATATGAAGCCCTATCAAACGGGAGAAGCATTTTATCCGCAGTTTTATCAGAGATATTTTGAGGCTCGGGAAGTGCTGGAAAGTCTTTGAAACAGAAAATGATTGTAAGCTGCTGCGAAATCGGCGGCTGATAAAAAATGAGGGTGTACCAAAAGTTTTCCACTTTTGGTACACCCTCATTTGAATTTCCGAAAATCTGTGGGATAAAAGCTGCGGATCAGATGATCGCCTGCAGCACAAAGTTCAGGATGAACAGCAGGGATACCACCACGATGACCGGATGGATATCTTTTGTCTCCTTCTTGCAGATCTTTACGATGCAGTAGGAGATAAATCCGGTGGCGATACCGTAGGAGATACTGTAACAGAATGCCATGAAGATTCCGGCAAAGAATGCAGGAATTGCTTCGGACAGATCGTTCCAGTCAATATCCCGGAAAGAGGAAACCATCATGCATCCGACAATAACCAGTACCGGAGCGGTAGCAGCGGACGGAACAGCGCTGACCAGAGGCGCAAGGAAAGCACTCAGCGCGAAGCAGACGGCGGTTACAACAGAGGTAAGTCCGGTACGCCCTCCTGCAGCGATGCCGGCAGCGCTTTCCACGTAGGTCGTCGTGTTGGAAGTACCGAAGACAGCGCCGATGGAAGTTGCCGTCGCGTCGGCAAACAGGGCCTTGTCCATTTTGGATTTGAAGCCATTGGTCTGCTCCAGAGCACGCTCGTCTTCTTCATTGAAAATGCCGCTTTTTCTTCCGGTGCCAAGGAAGGTTCCAAGGGTATCAAAAGTATCCGACATAGAGAAGGCGAAGATGGTAATCAGTACCACCGGGAGTCTGGATAGATCGGAAAACAGGGAGGGAAGACCTTCTGCAGTAAAAATCGCGCCAAAGGTGGTCGGAAGGGCGGATGCCGCGTCCACAAAGCTGATGCTGTCTCCCAGTTTTGTCACTCCGAAGGGGATTCCGACGATGGTTGTCACTACAATGGCGATCAGGATTCCGCCGCGGACATTTTTAACAGTCAGCACAATGGCAAGAACAAGACCAATCAGGAAAACCCAAAGCACAGGTGTGTTGAAGGATGCGATTCCGGGAACCGCCAGGGCAGGCTGGGTTTCATCCGGGCTGAACTGGATCATGCCTACGTTCAGGAAACCGAGATACGCGATGAAAGCGCCGATACCGCCGCTGATCGCCAGCTGCAGGGATTTCGGGATTGCCTTGATGATCATTTTGCGCACTTTCGTTACGGTGATCAGGATGTTGAGCAGACCGCAGATGAATACCATCGACATTGCCTGCTGCCAGGTGAAGCCGAGACCGAAACACACCGTGTAGGTAAAGAAGGCGTTCAGTCCCATACCGGGCGCCTGAGCATAAGGAACGTTGGCGAACAGTCCCATGACCAGTGTACCGATAATGGCGGCGATGATCGTTGCAAGGAAAACAGCGCCCCACTCCATTCCGGTTGCAGACAGCACGGACGGGTTGACGGCGATGATATACGCCATCGCAAAAAAGGTCGTGATGCCGGCGGTGATCTCTGTGGATACGGTGGTGTTGTTTTCTTTCAGTTTAAAAAACTTTTCCATGAGAATAAACCTCCAGATTTGATTCGTGTTCATTCTGCAAAAGAACGGCGGCAGGGTTTCGTAGTGAATCTCCTGCCGTCTTTTGTAAATATTGCTCTATTTGCATAAATATGACACTTTTTCAGAATGCTACCCATCCACTGTAGCATATTACTGCGAAAATTTCAATTCTTTCCAAAAGAAAATCTTAAGAAAGTATAAAACTTGCATCTTGAAAATAAAGAAGTTATAATAAAAAAATCAGAAAAGCCGGGAGAAAAAGGAGGATTGCCTTATCTGCGGCGAGAGAGCGCGAAGGAGAAAGAAACATGCAGGTTCATCAGACGGATTTTTCAAAAGGAAGTGTAAAAAGAAATATTATGGAGGTTGCGATACCGATGGTCGCGGCGCAGCTTTTGAATCTTCTATATAATATCGTGGACAGGATATATATAGGAATGATCCCCGAGGTGGGACAGCTGGCGCTGGGCGGACTGGGCCTCTGTTTTCCGATCATCATGATGGTAACTGCGTTTACCAATCTGTTTGGCGGCGCGGCGCCTCTGTGCGGGATTGCCCGGGGCGCCGGGGATGAGGAGGAAGCGGAACGGATCATGGGAAATGCCTTTGCGATGCTGCTGGTGTCCGGTGTTGTCCTGATGACTGTCGGGCTGGTATTTCATAAACCAATCCTCTATCTGTTCGGGGCCAGTGATGTGACTTATCAATATGCCGCAGATTATATGACGATCTATCTCCTCGGCACGATCCCGGTGATGATCGCGCTGGGAATGAATCCTTATATTAACAGCCAGGGATTTGCAAGGATCGGAATGCTGACAGTGTTTCTTGGGGCGATCATCAATATTGTCTTGGATCCGATCTTTATTTTTGTGTTTGATCTGGGGGTGAGCGGCGCTGCCATTGCCACGGTGATCTCTCAGGCATGTTCCGCCGTGTGGGTATTAAAATTTCTCACCGGCAGCCAGGCAGTGCTGCGCCTGAAAAGGAGTTCTATGAAGCTTTCCGCGACACGGGTGAAAAACATCACGGCGCTGGGGCTGTCTTCTTTTGTGATGTCATTCACCAACAGTCTGGTGCAGGTAGCGTGCAACGCTACCCTGCAGCAGTTCGGAGGGGATCTGTATATCAGTATCATGACAATTCTGAACTCTATCCGGGAGATCGCCCAGACACCGGCAAACGGACTGACCAGCGGGTCCTCTCCAGTGCTCAGTTTCAACTATGGTGAGAAACAGTATAAAAAAGTACGGCAGGGCATCTGGTTTGTGGCGGCTGTCTGTATCATTTATACGATGGTGATCTGGGGCATGATGTTCCTGTGTCCTAGGTTCTTTATCGGAATCTTCAACCGGGAACCGGAATTGATGGAAGCGGCAATTCCGGCAATGCATGTGTATTTCTTCGGCTTTTTTATGATGGCACTGCAGTTTGCGGGACAGAATGCCTTTACCGCCCTTGGAAAAGCAAAATTCGCGGTCTTTTTCTCACTGCTTCGCAAAGTGGTGATTGTTGTGCCGTTGACTCTAGCCCTGCCAAGGATCGGGGGGCTTGGAGTGATGGGGGTTTTTCTGGCGGAACCCATCTCCAATTTCATCGGTGGTACCGCTTGTTTCGTGACCATGCTCTGTACGGTTATGCCGGAGCTGAGGAAGAACGAAAAAGTAAAAAGCGAAGAAAAAGGGAAATCGCAATGATAAAGATTTTGATCACACAGGCAGGGACAGGCTGGAGCGGGCTTACCAAAACAGAACAGGCAAAATGGCTGTCTGCCGCAGGAAAAGAGCTATTGGCACAGGGAATCAGCCAGTGGTTCGGCGTCCGGTGGGACTGCAAAGAAGAGAAGAACAGAGAGCTTGCAACAGAACGGAATGCCTGGGGCAAGCCGTTCCTTGTCTGTCATCCGGAGATTCATTTCAACATCAGCCATTCCGGCTGTCTGGCTGCCTGCGGATTCGGTGATGAGCCTCTGGGGCTGGATATCCAGCAATGTGCCGCGGCGGATTATTTCCGAATGGCGGATCGTTTTTATACGGAAGCGGACAGAGAACTTTTGAGAAGGACAGAAGAAACAGACAGGCAAAAAGCCTTCTATCAGATCTGGACCAAAGAAGAAAGCTATGCAAAGTGGCTGGGAACCGCCCTGCCGAACAGCATTGGAAAGGAAAAAAAGGAAGGTTTCTGCTGCTGGTTTGAGCCTATGCCGGGGTATCAGGGAGCGGTGTGGACCGGAAAACAGGAAGAGATAGAAATTCAGTGGGTATAATAGTTCTTCGGAGCGCGTCGGAATTCTGCAGAAACGCAGGTTCCGGCGCGCTCTTTTCATGTTTTGACGGCAGTCCGATATTCCTCCGTTCTGAAAATGCTCATAAAAACAGCAGCGTGTCCATATATTGAAGTAAGAGGTGAGCATATTGGAACATGAAGAACTGATCCGGCTCTTCTCCGGAAAAGTGCGCAGGATCATGGAGCGCGCCACATTGGACATGGCAAATATCTACGAGATTCGTCTGCGGGTACACAGTCCGCTGCTGTTGGTCTATGCCGGAGAAGAGTTCTTTGTTACCGAAGAGGGAGCCCTTTCCACAGAAGCGGAAAAGGGATATCAGATTCAGGCGGAGGATGTCAGAGAAACCATGGAATACATAGGAAATTATTCACTGTATGCATATGAAGAAGAACTCCGTCAGGGATTTTTGACGGTGCAGGGAGGACACAGGGTCGGCATAGCAGGGAAGGCAGTGCTGGAAAATGAAAAAGTCCGCGGGATCCGCCATATTTCCTGCATCAACGTGAGGGTGGCGCACCAGCAGAAAGGATGTGCGGATAAAGTGATACCATATTTGATGAAACAAGGGAGTTTCTGCCATACCCTGATCGTCTCTGCGCCACGCTGCGGGAAAACGACGCTGCTTCGGGATATCATCCGGCAGATTTCGGACGGTACAAAGGATCGGCCGGGACTGACGGTGGGGGTCGTCGATGAGAGAAGTGAGATTGCCGGCTGTTATCTCGGTGTGGCACAGAACGATGTGGGGATCCGCACCGATGTACTGGACTGCTGTCCGAAAGCGGAAGGCATGATGATGTTGATCCGTTCTATGTCGCCGGAGGTGGTGGCAGTGGACGAGATCGGCACCAGCGAGGACATCCGTGCGCTGGAAGCGGTAATCAACTGTGGGTGCAAAATTCTTGCCACGGTACACGGAACTTCCATGGAGGACGTGATGAAAAAGCCGCTGCTCTCGCGTTTGGTGGATGAGCATGTGTTTGAGCGGTATGTGGTGCTGGTGGGGACTCCGAGAGCGGGCAGTGTCCAGGCGATTTTTGACGGAAGGGGCACCACCCTCTATCACAGGGAGGTGACGGTATGATCCGGGCCGCAGCCCTGGCGCTGATCGCAGTTTCCTGTGCGGGACTTGGGTTTGTCAAGAGCCAGGCGTTGTCCGGAAGGGTGGAAGATCTTCTTTCGCTGAGGAAGATTCTGCGGCTTCTGAAAGGGGAGATCTCTTATGCAGGGACACCGCTGCCGGAAGCCTTTTACCGAATCGGCGGCAAACTGGAAGTCCCTTACCGGGATTTTCTCCAGGATCTTTCGGTGGATATGCAGCGGTACGACGGGGATTCTTTTGCCGAGATCTTTGCGCGGAATACAGAGTGTCACCTGAAGGAGACACGTCTTTCCAAAGATGACCGTGAGGAATGGAAGCAGTTTGGAGCGATGCTTGGTTATCTGGACAAAGAGATGCAGCTGTCCACGCTGAAAAGCTTTGATGAGACGCTGGCACAGAAGATCAGTGAACTGAAAGAAGGGCTGCCCGCCCAGAAGAAGCTGTATCAGAGTCTTGGGGTGATGGGCGGTCTGTTTCTTGTGATTTTTCTGGCTTAACAGAGGAGGACACTTGGGTGGAGGTAGGAATTATTTTCAAAATCGGAGCCGTGGGGATTCTGGTGTCGGTACTCTGCCAGGTGCTCAAGCACAGCGGGCGGGAGGAACAGGCGTTTCTGACCAGTCTGGCGGGATTGATCGTGGTGTTGTTCTGGATACTGCCCTATATCTATGACCTGTTCGAGAATATCAGGCGACTGTTTTCCTTGTAGGAGGGATAAGATGGATGTGATACGGTTTGTATTGATCGGGACGGCGGGGCTTTTGCTTGCCATGATCCTGAAGGAAGTACGTCCGGAGTATGCCCTCTATGTCAGCCTTGCGACAGGAATCTGCCTGCTGCTGGGAGCTTCCGGTAAATTGAATTATCTGATGGAAATGCTGCAGCGGATGAAGGAGTATTTGCCTGTAGATACTACATATCTGAATACGCTGCTGAAAATGATAGGGATTACTTATATCGGACAGTTCGGAGCGGGGCTGTGCAAGGATGCCGGCTATTCGTCCATTGCCGGGCAGATCGAGCTTTTTTCCAAACTTTCGATCCTTGCGCTGAGCATGCCGGTGCTTCTGGCGTTGTTGGACACGGTCTATGGTTTTCTGGCATGAAAGAGAGAGAAAGGAAAAAAGACAGGGCACTGGCTGGAGGGGGCTTTTTGGAAGAAACGGGAAGAACGGGCAGATACGAGAAGAGAGTGCTGTTTTTGACATTTCTCACTTTTTTTTTCTTATTGATTCTTTCGGGGACATCTACGGAGGCAGCACAGGAGAGAGACAGTCAGACGCAGACCTCAACATCCGCCCAGGCACAGGAAGAGCTGGAACAGGAGCTGCTGTCGGAAATGGATCTGTCGGAGATTGAACAGGCGGTGGACGGGCTGCTGGAGAGTACGGAATTTTCCTTTACAGAAATGCTGGAACGGCTGATGAGCGGGGAGGAGGACCTGAGTGCGGACACGCTGGGAGCATTGATCGGCAAGATCCTTACGGGAACCATGGAAGGTCAGAAAAAGATTCTTGTGCAGCTGATCGTTCTTGTACTTGCCTGTGCGTTTCTGTCCAACCTTTCCGGACTGTTTTCTGAGGGGCAGCTGTGGGAGACAAGCTTTTATGTGGTTTATCTGCTGGTGTTTGTGCTGCTGGTGGGAGCTTTCCAGTCGGTGAGTCAGAATCTGACAGCGACGATCCAGGGTCTGGTGGAATTTATGAAAGTACTGACACCCGCCTATTATCTGACGGTGGCCGCTGCAAACGGGGCATCCACTGCCGCGATGTTTTATCAGATTGTACTGGTTGTCATCGGAGTTGTGGAAGGGCTGATGGTCACAGTGATCCTTCCGGCGACACATATTTATGTTCTGCTGGCGATGATCAACCATTTGAGCAAGGAAGAATTTCTCTCTCATATGACAGAACTGCTGGAAACCGGGATTGAGTGGGCGCTGAAAACGTCTCTCGGAATCCTGGTGGGGCTCCAGATCGTCCGCAGCCTGATCGCGCCGGCGCTGGACGCTTTCCGCAGGACGCTTCTAGGGAGAACGGCAGGCGCGATTCCGGGTGTGGGAAACGCGGTGAATGCAGTGACGGAAATGGTGATCGGATCTGCGGTACTTATACGGAACTGCTTTGGAGTGACGGCGATCCTTGTGCTGGTGCTGGCGGGGCTGTATCCGGTTCTGGAGCTGCTGGTGACAGGGTTGGCGTACCGGGTACTGGCAGCTTTTTCACAGCCGGTGTGCGACAAGAGGATCTGTAACTGTCTGGCAACGGTGGGGAAAGGATATGGGCTCCTGCTGAAAGTGCTGCTGACGGTGGAGATGCTGTTTCTGCTGACGATCGCAATCCTGGCAGGGTCTTTTTCGTGAGGGAGGAGCAAGGTGTTTGACGGAATTTACGGGTGGCTTCGGGATGTGGCGGTGTTTTTTATTTTGATGACAGCGGTCCTGAATATTTTGCCGGAGGCGAAATATCGGAAGTATGTGCAGTTTTTCCTGGGACTTGTGATGGTGGTGGTGCTTTGCAGGCCGATCCTGGCGTTGGGAAATCTTGAGAGTGAGCTGGAGGATATGCTTGGGAGGCTGACACTGGAGGAAGAGATCCAGGGAATGGAGGAGAGTCAGATCCAGATCGACGGTATGCAGCAGGAAGTGCTGTACGGGGCTTATGAGGGGGAGATTGAAAATCAGATTGGGGTGTTTCTTGAGGGAAAGGGGATGGAACCGGTGGAGGTAGATGTTTCCATCGGAGACGGTTCGGATGGTGAGATTCTGGTGGAGCGGATTGAGGTGACGGCGGGCATGGAGATGGAGGAGGAAGAGACGGGAAAAAGAGAAAGGGAGCTGAAAAAAGAATTGTCCGAGGTCTATCAGGTGTCGGAAGCGCATATTATAGTAAAGCTGCAGGAGTAGGGTATGAAAGAAAAATTTCAGGCGGCTTTTGGGAAGCTGAAGAAGGAACAGATCGTGGTCTGGTTTTTGCTGCTGGCTTTGCTGGTTGTGATCTTATGGCCGACCGGTTCCCGGGAAGAGGATCCTTCTGTGGAGGCGGAAAACCAGGAGGATGTTTCGGGTGTCCAGAGCCAGGAAGAGGTGATGGAGCAGGCACTGGCGGATACACTGTCCCAGGTGAATGGTGTCGGCGCTGTTCAGGTGGCGCTGACGTTGGAATCTACCAACAGAAAGATTGTGGAGAAGGATATGCCGGATTCCCAGAGTTCGGAGATCCGAAAGAACGGGGAGGAATCCAGTGAGAGTGTCTCTTCTTCCCAGGAAGAATCCACCGTCTACGAAAGGGACGGCAGCGGCGCGGAAATTCCCTATGTGGTTTCGGAAGAATATCCGGCAGTGCGCGGGGTTCTGGTGGTTGCCGAAGGAGGAGACGATCCGGTGGTAATCCAGGAAATTCAGGAGGCGGTAATGGCATTATTTGATGTGGATGCCCATAAAATAAAAGTGATGAAGATGAAGGAAAGGAGCGGTAGTTAGTGGAAAAGCTGGAAAATCAGAAGGAGGCGCCAGAGGAAAGGATCGAGGAGGGCACAGAGGAAAAACCGTCCGGGAAGAGAAAGCTTTTTCGAAAGAACCAGATCATCATTACAGCGCTTGCTGTTATGATCGCCGTTGCCGGATATATCAATTATGCGGACAGTACACTGTCCGATACGGACAGCGCTGCGGCGGACGGTGCGGTGGATACCAACAACAGTCAGGTGCTGCAGGATATCGAAAGCCTGGATTATGATATCACCGATGAGGATATGACGGCGAGCAATTCCGGGGACACTCAGACAGAGGACGCCGGAACTGTCACGGAGACGCCGGGGGAGGCGGTTCTGACCGGTGCTTCTACATACATGGCACAGGCAAGGATCGACCGGGAACAGATCCGTTCTCAGAACAAAGAAGCCCTGAATGAGATTATCAATAATACAAACCTGTCTGAGGCAGAGCGGCAGAGCGCCGTGCAGAGTCTCGTGGAAATGACGGATCTTGTGGAGAAGGAGACCGCAGCCGAACAGATGCTGGAAGCCCAGGGATTTTCGGATGTGGTGGTGAATCTGACGGGAGAGACAGCGGATGTGGTTGTGCCCCAGACCCAGGTCAGCGATGAACAGCGTGCGCAGATTGAGGATATTATCACACGAAAAGCGGAAGTAAGCGTGGAAAATATCGTCATCACGCCGATGAGTGAAGTGAACAGCGAAGCGGACACAGATACGTCCGGAACCGATACGACGGAGACACCGACGCCGGATCCGGCAGATGCGCAGGATGGGGAAGAATAATAGAAGAAAGCGATCATTGTAAAGAAAAGCCCTGACAGGGAAAACAGCGGCAATGAGATGCCGCAGTTTCCTGTCAGGGCCTTTCTTTTTTTGAAAAAAGTATACGACAGTTATCCGTAAAATGCAATCATAATCTTGCGGATACAAGGACATCGCCTGCAAGGATCTGAGTGTCGCCGTTGGGGATGATCGTGGATTCGCCCCGTTTGATCATGACGATGAGATAACTCTTGTTCTTCGGCAGTGCTTTCAGGTATTTTCCTTTCAGTTTATGGTTTTTGGAGATACTGGTTTCATACAGGGTCAGATTTCTCCGGTCTTCAAATTCCGGCGCTGCCATTACCAACAGGTCTCCGGGTCTGAGAATGGTATCTCCCGACGGAAGAATGGTTTTTTGTTCCCTCAGCAGAAGAACTACCAGGAGCTCTCCGGGGAGAGGGAGATCCTTCAGTTTCTTTTCGGAATACGGATGACTGTCCGTAACATGAAGTTTGATAAAGGACACATCGGATTCCGCCTGATAATCGTTAAAGGTCTTCAGGATGTCCGCATTGGGATCGGTCATTTTCAGCTTTTCGGAAGCCCAGGGAAGGAGCGTTCCCTGAAAAGCCAGCGACAGCAGAACGATCACAAAGACCAGGTTGAAGATATCATACTGTAAAGATACACCTTCCAGCACTACATAGATGGAAAATACAATGGATGCGACACCCCTGAGGCCTGCAAAGGAGACCAGGGACATCTGTGCCAGGGAGGCACGGAAGGGAGCCAGGATACAGAAAACAGCAGCAGGACGCCCAATAAAAGTCAGGAAGACCATGATGGAAAGGGCGGGAATAAATACGTCAGGAAGCTGCGAAGGCGTAACCAGGAGCCCCAGAAGGAAAAAGATCGCCATCTGGCAGATTTCTGTCAGGACGTCAAAAAAGTGGACCATCGACCGTTTTTCCGGCAGGTAATGATTCCCCATCAGGATTCCGCAGAAATAAACGCCCAGATATCCGTTTCCGCCCAGAACCGAGGGAAGCGCATAGGCGATCAGGGCGATCGCGAACAAAAAGATGGTTCTGCCCGGAGAGGAGAGAAAGCTGTATCTGGTCATACACTGGACAGCGATCCATCCGATGAGCAGACCTCCGGCGATTCCCAGAGCCAGCTGGAGAAACAGCGTCAGCGGAATGGATATTTCCCGGCCGGAGATCATGGAAAGCAGAAGGATCGTCAGCATATAGGAGACAGGATCGTTGGATCCGGATTCCAGTTCCAGCAGAGAGTCCGTATGGTTTTTTAGAGCCAGCTTCCGGGAACGGAGCACATTGAAAACGGAAGCGGCGTCTGTGGAAGAAATTACAGAGCCGATCAGAAGACTTTCCAGCCATTCCAGACCAAACACAAAGTGGACAAATCCTCCGACCAGACCGGCGGTAAGGATGACGCCCAGGGAGGAAAGCAGGAAAGAAGGAACCGCCACCGGGCGCGCGGTTTTCAGGTTGGTTCCGAATCCTCCGTAAAACATAATGAAAACGAGACAGGTAGAACAGATGGTTTCCGAAAGACTGTAATCATCAAACGGAATATGAAAGATTCCATCTACACCAAAACACATGCCAAGAAGCAGGAAAAAAATCAGGGACGGAACCGGGATCTTTTCGGCGATTCGGTTCATCAGGATGCAGATAACGGTAACGACACCTGCAAATAGTAAGAATTGAGCCATATCAGCACCTCCTGAACAGCCAAAAATGTCTGAAAAGCAGTCAACGGAAACAAAAACATGGAAAATTGTGCAGAGCACAGAAAGGAAAAAATGTTTTTGAGAAAATTACAGAAAAGAATTTTCGGGTATCTGCCCGTTTATGCGGAATTTCCGGAAGATCACAGGATCCGGAAGGAAATCATTTACAGAATTGTGGCTGTGAATGAAACAAAATGACGAGTTACATAATTGCGGTGAAAATTTAATTTCTTATAAAGTGTAACATAGACGGGCGGAAAAAAACAAGTTTTTTCTTAACCTTGCGTAAAACAATGTCCGGCAGGGCAATGGAGACAGCTGCTCCTGAAATTCCGAGTTCCATTGCCTGAAAGCGACGAAAAAAATCAAAAAATACAAGTTGACATCATAGAATACAAGTGTTAAACTACAATTAGTTCAAGCAATAAACTAAATAAAAAGGAGGTCCTTGCCATGCAGATTCTGAAAGTGACAGATGAAGCATTCCGTCCATACGGAAAGGTGATCACTGGCATTGATGTCAGCGATATCATCCGTGCGATGGAGAAAACGCCGTGCCCGAAGGACGATGTGGTATATGTGGCATCAGAGGCAGATCTGGAAGTCTGCGGCAGCGCAAAGCAGATTTCTGACAGCCTGTACGGAGGAATGCCGATCCAGATTGGCTACTGCAACGGAAACAACTATCTTCTGAATGCAGTGGAATATCACCGCGACAGCGAGATCAACGTAGCGGTGACCGATATGATCCTGATCCTGGGAAAGGAGCAGGATATCACACCGGAGCAGACTTATGATTCTTCCAAAATGGAAGCATTTCTTGTTCCGGCAGGCACTGTGATTGAGGTATATGCGACAACGCTCCACTATGCACCGTGCAATGTGGCGGAGTCCGGTTTCAAAGCAGTGGTCGTACTGCCGAAGGGAACCAACACAGACCTTGATCCGTACACAAAAGCGACGAAGGAAGACGAGATGCTGTTTGCGAGAAACAAGTGGCTGCTCAGCCATCCGGAGGCGAACATTGAAGGAAGCGTTGCAGGAATCCAGGGAGAGAACCTGAGCGTACGCTGACCGGAACCAACGGGGAACATCCGAAAAGGAACCCGATGCAATCAAAAATACATAACAATGGAGGAATGAAATCATGATCAACATGCCTGAAATCAAACTGGGAATCGTTGCAGTAAGCCGTGACTGCTTTCCGATGACTCTGTCCGAGAACAGAAGAAAAGCTGTCGTAGCTGCATACGACGGAGAAATCTACGAATGTCCTACCGTAGTAGAGAGCGAAAAAGATATGATGAAAGCTCTGGCTGAAGTAAACGAAGCGGGATGCGACGCTCTGGTTGTTTACCTTGGAAACTTCGGACCGGAGACCGCAGAAACTCTGCTGGTAAAATACTTCGACGGACCGTGCATGATCGTAGCTGCCGCTGAGGAAACCGGCGACAACCTGGTAGGCGGACGTGGAGACGCTTACTGCGGAATGCTGAACGCAAGCTACAACCTGAAACTGCGCAACCTGCATGCATATATTCCTGAGTATCCTCTTGGAAACGCACAGGAAGTAGCAGAGATGATCAAAGAGTTCAAGACCATCGCAAGCGCAGTCGTAGGCGTACGCAACCTGAAGATCATCAGCTTTGGACCGCGTCCGCAGGACTTCCTGGCATGCAACGCTCCGATCAAACAGCTGTACAACCTGGGTGTTGAGATCGAGGAAAACTCTGAGCTTGACCTGTTCGAAGCATTCAACAACCATGCAGGCGACGAGCGTATTCCGGAAGTTGTAAAGGATATGGAAAAAGAACTGGGTGAAGGCAACAAGAAGCCGGAAGTCCTGGAGAAACTGGCTCAGTATGAGATCACTCTGTTAGACTGGGTAGAGGCTCACAAGGGCTCCCGCAAATACGTTGCGATCGCAGGAAAATGCTGGCCGGCATTCCAGACACAGTTCGGATTTGTACCGTGCTATGTCAACAGCCGTCTGACTGGAAGAGGAATCCCGGTATCCTGTGAGGTGGATATCTACGGCGCACTGTCTGAGTTTATCGGAAGCGTTGTATCCAAAGATGCAGTTACTCTGCTGGATATCAACAATACCGTACCGAGAGATATGTATGAGTCTGAGATCAAAGGAAAATATGATTATCAGTTCAATGATACTTTCATGGGCTTCCACTGCGGAAATACTCCGTCCTGCAAACTGTCCTTCTGTGAGATGAAATATCAGTTCATCATGGCAAGAAATCTGCCGGAAGAGGTAACACAGGGAACTCTGGAAGGAGATATCGTACCTGGAGACATCACATTCTACCGTCTGCAGAGCACATCCGACGCAAAACTGGTTGCTTACATCGCACAGGGTGAAGTTCTTCCGGTAGCGACAAAATCCTTCGGAGGCATTGGTATCTTCGCAATTCCGGAGATGGGCAGATTCTACCGTCACGTTCTGGTAGAGGGCAACTATCCGCATCACGGCGCCGTAGCATTCGGACACTTCGGAAAAGAAATGTTCGAAGTATTCAAGATGCTGGGTGTTGATGTAAACAGCATCGGATACAATCAGCCGAAGGGCGTACGTTACCCGACAGAGAATCCGTGGGCATAAGTCCTGACTGGAATTCTGTGAAAAGATAAAAAGAAAAGCAGGGGCGGATGCGGCATCTGCGGCAGGGACTGCCTGCCCCAGGGCAGCATCCGCCTTTTCTGTGCGAATGGAAAGGAGTTCTGACATGTATTATATCGGTGTCGATCTTGGAACCTCAGCGGTTAAACTGCTGTTAATGGACGGTTCCGGAAAAATCATGAATATTGTATCCCGCGAATATCCGCTTTCTTTCCCGCATCCGGGCTGGTCGGAGCAGAAACCGGAAGACTGGTGGGAGCAGAGCAAAGAAGGTATCAAGGAACTGACCGAAGGCTTTGACAAGTCTCAGGTGGCAGGCATCAGCTTCGGCGGACAGATGCACGGACTGGTGATTCTGGACAGCGAAGACCATGTGATCCGCCCGGCGATCCTGTGGAACGACGGCCGTACCCAGAAGCAGACCGATTACCTGAACAATGAGATCGGAAAAGACAAACTGTCCCAGTATACGGCAAATATTGCGTTTGCAGGTTTTACCGCTCCGAAGATCCTCTGGGTGAAGGAAAACGAGCCGGAGAATTTTGCGAAGATCTGCAAGATCATGCTGCCGAAGGATTATCTGGCATACAAGCTGTCCGGATCTTTCTGCACCGATTACTCCGATGCATCCGGAATGCTTCTGCTGGATGTGGAGCATAAATGCTGGTCCAAAGAGATGATGGAGATCTGCGGAATCAGAGAAGAGCAGCTGGCAAAACTGTATGAAAGCTACGAAGTCGTGGGAACTCTGAAACCGGAGGTAGCAGCAGAGCTGGGACTGCCGGAGAGCTGTAAAGTAGTAGCCGGAGCAGGAGACAATGCTGCAGCCGCAGTAGGAACCGGAACGGTCGGCGACGGAATGTGCAATGTTTCCCTGGGAACCAGCGGAACGATCTTTATCTCCAGCGAGAATTTCGGTGTGGACAGCAACAATGCCCTCCATGCATTTGCTCATGCAGACGGACATTATCATCTGATGGGATGTATGCTGAGCGCGGCTTCCTGCAACAAATGGTGGATGGACGAGATCATCGGCACGAAGGATTATTCCGCAGAGCAGGCGAAGATTGAGAAGCTTGGCGAGAACAACGTGTTCTTCCTGCCGTATCTGATGGGAGAGCGTTCTCCGCACAACAATCCAAATGCCCGCGGAACCTTTATCGGCCTGACGATGGACACCAGCCGTGCGGATATGACCCAGGCGGTTCTGGAAGGCGTTGCTTTCGCAATCCGTGATTCCTTCGAGGTGGCGAAATCTCTGGGTATCCAGATCGAGCGCACCAAGATCTGCGGCGGCGGAGCAAAGAGCCCGCTGTGGAAGAAGATGATCGCCAACATCCTGAACATCAAAGTGGACAGCATTGAATCTGAGGAAGGCCCGGCGATGGGCGGAGCGATGCTGGCGGCGGTTGCCAACGGAGAATTTGCGTCTGTGGAGGATGCTGCGGCGAAGATCGTGAAAGTGACTGAGACCATCGAACCGGAACCGGAACTGGTGGCAAAATATGAAGAGAAATACCGCAAATTTGCGAAAATTTACCCGACAGTGAAAGATCTGTTCAGCGAACTGCTGTAAAGAGGCGGGTATCATACAGAATCCAAGGCGGACGAAAGCAGCCCAAAGGCAGATGGTCCCGGTACACACACCTCCACTGCCCGGGGCTGTTTTCTGTTTTTACAGCCGTCGGGAAGGGCGCTTGTTGACGGACAATTATGAATTGGATATAATAATAACGCATTCTATCCGATGGGGAATCTGCCTGTGGATGGGTGACGGAAAATCAGAGGAGTGATATTTGCGATGATTGAAATACTAAACGGAATGCATGAAACCATCAATTACGGAAATTCCCTCGGGCTTCGCCTGTATCACAACGTTGATTATGAGGATTATCCGGAGCACTGGCATGTAGGGATTGAAATTATTATGCCGGTGGAAGATACTTACCGGGTCGGGATTGGAGAACAGTGGTATGATCTGGAAACCGGGGATATCATTATCATAAACTCCGGTGTGATTCATGCGCTGCAGGCGCCTCCCCGGGGAGAGCGTATGATTCTGCAGTTTGATCCCGCACTCCTGTACAATCTGAAGGAAATGGAGACGCTTCTCTTTATGATGCCGCCGGCAATCTTTCTGAAACAGCAGGAGAATACAGAACTGTATCAGTACCTGAGAGGAAGATTAAACCGGATCATCAAAGAATATGACGGAAACAGTACATTCCGTGAGGCGTCCATTTATGCCTGTCTGATTGAAATGTACGTAGGTCTTGGGCGTTTTGAGGTATACAGTGACGAGCACAAGGACAAGCACCAGTCGGACACGAAACAGCAGGAATATATCGAGGCGGTGATGAGTGCCTGTACCTATATTAATCAGAAATACATGGAGAATCTCACCCTGGAGGAAGTGGCTTCTGTCAGCGGATTTTCCAAGTTCCATTTCACCAGAGTGTTCAAGCAGTATATGAACATGACCTTTTATGAATATCTGAACTCCAAACGTGTCAAGCGGGCAGAGGAATTGCTGTACAACAAGGAAATGAGCATCACGGATGTGGCGATGAATTCAGGGTTCAGCTCTCTGAGCGCGTTCAACCGCACCTTTAAGGCGCTGAGACATTGTTCGCCCAGTGATTTCCGAAAGAAACGTCTGACCGGAAGAATGGGCGGAACAGGAAGCGATTGAGACGATTGAAAGGACGGGATACAGTGAACGAATATAAGATCATGATTGTTGACGATGAGCCGGATATTTCGGAATTACTCGAAAAGGCATTAAAAATCGAGGGATTTCAGAAGCTTCCGGAAAAAGGAGTATTCCGCAGTATCTATGCGGCGCTGAATCAAATGGACGCGGAAATCCGGCGCAGTGACCGGATGAAAGAGGAAACAGAACGCACACGCCGGGAATGGATCGCAAACATTACCCATGATCTGAAAACGCCGTTTTCTCCGATCAAGGGATATGCGGAGCTGCTTGCGGACGGGACCGCGGGCGAACCGCAGACGGTTCGGGAATATGGTTCTCTGATCCTGAAAAACGCAGAACACACGGAAAAGCTGATCAATGCCCTTGTGCATAACCCGCCGGACACGAAAGTAACAGTATCTGTCTGGGAAGATACGGGAAACGGCGTTTGTATTTCGGTCCGGGATGATGGCAAAGGCATCAGCGAGGAAGAGCAGGCAAAATTGTTTACCCGGTATTACCGGGGGACAAATACAAAAGAAAAGCCCGAGGGCAGCGGCCTGGGACTTGCGATCGCAAAGCAGATTGTTTCTTTGCATGGCGGAGAAATCGCGGTGAAGAGCAGAGTGGGCGAGGGTACGGAATTTACCATCCGCCTTCCTGGAAATTAAGGATAACTTAAGATACGGAAAAGTCAGACCTAAGGTGGGTGATCTATGATATAACCATAGATCATCCATTTTTCAGTTTGATCGAATCATAAGGAACAGGAGGGTTTGTATGGAACTGCAATTACAGCGCTTGTGTAAACAATATGGAACAAAGGCGGCGGTGGATCAGGTGAGTGTTCATTTGGAGCCCGGAGTGTACGGTCTGCTTGGCGCCAATGGAGCGGGAAAAACCACGTTGATGCGTATGATCTGCGGTGTTTTGAAGCCCACTTCCGGAAGCATCCGGCTGGATGGAAAGACCATGCAGGAACTGGGAGAACAGTATTACACCCATTTGGGTTATATGCCGCAGGACTTTGGATTTTATCCCGATTTCACGGCCCGCGAGTTTATGCTCTATATGGCGGCGGTAAAAGGGATGGAGAAAAAAGCCGCAAAAGCCCGGACAGAGGAATTACTGGAACTGGTAAATCTGCGTGATGCGGCAGACAAAAAAATCAAATCCTATTCCGGCGGCATGAAGCAGCGCCTGGGAATCGCGCAGGCAGAGCTGAATGATCCGGACATTCTGATCCTGGATGAGCCGACCGCGGGACTGGATCCGAAAGAGCGGGTACGTTTTCGAAATATTATCTCCGGCTTTGCCAGGGACAAAATCGTGATCCTGTCCACCCATATCGTTTCGGATATTTCTTACATTGCGGATACGATCCTGATGATGAAACAGGGCAAAATTTTGCTTCAGGGATCGATGGAAGAAGTCACGGACAGTATCCGGGGAAAAGTATGGGAGGTGCTTGTGGATGACCGGGAAGCCGACAGATACAGCAGGAATCTTCGCGTTGTCAATTTACACCACGAAGGAAATCAGGTTCGTTTGCGCATGGTAGAGGATACTGCACCCGCGCCGGATGCCCGTGCGGTGGAACCAAGCCTGGAAGATCTTTTCCTGTACCATTTTGGTGAAGAGGTGCAGGGAGAAAGGAGAGAAAAGGATGAAAACTTTGATCAAGTATGAATTTCTGAAAATCCTGCGAAAAAAATCTACTTTGATTGTCATGGCGGCGAGTCTGCTGATCACGGCCTTTTTCTTTGGACTGCCGGTGCTGCAGTTTCAGACTTACAATCAGGACGGGGTTCTCCAGGGACTTGCGGGCATTCAATATGAAAAAGAGCAGTATACGGAAATTTCCGTTCCCCTGACCAACGAGTATGTCACCAAAACAATCCGGGAAGTGCAGGAACTGTTTGAAGATCCTGAGAACGTAGGGTATGATGGAAACGAGCAGTTCTTAATTGAGGATGCATACTGGAACGGTATCGCTCCGAGGGAAAGTCTGCTGGATCTGATCGCGGGAAACTACGCAGACCCCAATGTAAGCGCTGGCTATTCTGCGCTTACGGATCTGGATGTTTCTGACGGGACGGATTTCTATCAGGCAAGACAGGATAAAATCGAAAAGATACTGAATGACTCTTCCAAAGAATTGTCGGAAGCAGAAAAAGACTATTGGAGGAATCTGAACAGCAAAGTGGAAGAGCCGTTTCAATACGGATATTATGAAGGATGGGAAGTGATCATTTCCGCCTTTGAACTTCTGATGTTCGCGGTTTTGGCAGTCTGTATCGTGATCGCGCCTGTTTTCTCCGGGGAATATCAGGCGGGTACGGACGCGGTCCTTTTGTCCGGCAAATATGGGAAGACCAAGCTGACCACGGCGAAAATTCTGGCTGCGCTTTTTTTCGGAGTATTGGCATTCACACTCCATGTGCTCCTTGCCTTCGGTCTGCCTCTTGCAGCATTTGGAACTGATGGCTGGAATCTTCCCCTGCAGATCAACGGAACCACGGTTCCGTATCCCCTTACTTTCCTGGAAGGAACCCTGATCAATTTGGGAGTCATTTATCTGGTACTGCTCGCAATGATCGGCGTGACGCTTTTCCTGTCAGCCAGGATGAAAAGCCCGTACCTTGTGCTGACGGTGGTCGTGCCTGTGCTTTTTGTTCCTATGTTTCTATCTCCCAACGGAACTTCCGGAATCTACAATCTGCTTGTATTTCTGACACCCTATAAATCTCTTGTGTCGAACTTCGGATCGTATCTTTCATATCAGTTTGGACCGGTGGTCTTGGATGCGTTTGCAGTGAGGACTGTTCTGTATGCGGTACTGGCGCTGATCCTGCTTCCGCTGGCAGGGAGAGGCTTCCGGAGGCATCAGGCGGCATAAGGGATGATTGCCGAAAAGGAAGAAAAATATAAATTACTTTTCTTTTTGTTTTTTCTCAACACTTTGCGGTTTTCAAACGTTATATAGATGAAAGCAGATAAAACATCCGGAAATCTGAACAGACAGAGTAACAGTTCAGCTGGATGAACGGTTACCAGACAGAAACACAGTCGTTCAGAAATGCAGACTCTGCTGCCGGCAGACAACAGGAGAAAACGTACACCAATGGACAACAGGGAGGAGACCGATGATTGAAGAATTGTATCACAGCTATCAAAAGGAGCTGACCGCATGGTGCCGCGGAATGACGCAGAACGCAAGCCTTGCCGACGATCTGGTGCAGGAAGCATTCCTGCGTGCGCTGATAAATTCCCAGTTGCTGGAACATCTCAGGGAAAATCAGAGACGGGCATGGCTGTACCGCACGGTGAAAAATCTCTATCTTGACCGTGTACGCCATTCCGCCTACGAGACGGCTCAGGAAAATGTTCCGGAACAGACGGAGATCAGGAATGTCTATGCGGAGATCGACTGGGCACAGCTTCTGGAACAGCTTCCCGGGGAAGAAGGGGTGCTGTTTACGATGCGGTATCTTCAGGGATATAACTCCAGAGAACTGGGACAGATGTTTGAACTTCCAGAGGGAACGGTACGGTCCAAGCTGCTTTCGGCAAGGAAACATCTGAGAGAACTTTTGAGATAATTGCCCGGAAGAAAGCAATATTCAAACATGCTTTAAGGAAAACGGAGGAAAGAAACATGGAAGAAAAGAAAACATTTATTATTAACTGTGACATTTGTGACGCCAGAAAGGTAAACGAGGAGACACTGGCAGAATATGAGAAAATTATCATCAACGGAGACGTCCTGGTTGTAGATGAACGGAGCAAGGAAGCTTTGAACCGTCTGCCCATTGTGTATAATGTCGATCAGGTGATGGAATTGGAGCAGGATACCGAGTTTGTGGTACGTAACGGCGCGTGTGAGATCAGTGGAGATGCTTCTGCGCCGAAAAAGACGGTGATGGTAGTCAATGGAACGCTGACGATTCATCCGGGAAGTGAACACGCGATGGAGAATTACTGCAGGATCTTTGCCAACGGACTCGTCCGCTATCCGGAGAGTATGACGGCTTACGTGGGAAACATTCATGCCAACGGGGCTGTGGAGTGTTATCCGGACGACAGTATTCTTCTGGACTCTGTATTTGTCCCGGACAAATATTTTGTACTTCGTGCCAGAAGAGGGGCGAATTATTATGCACATGAAAAAGTGCTTCTGACAGATCCAGAGCTCGATGTGGCAGGCTTAGCGGAGAAGGACGTACATTTTCTCACGAAGACACTGGTTGTTCCGGAGGAAAAACTGGAAGATGCCATTCTTCTGGTGAATGAAAAGACAGATCTTCAGGTAATTCCGGCTGGATATGCTTATGTGCAGGGGAACGCAGAACTGACAGAGGAACTGTTCTGCAGATATGGAAGCCGTCTGTACATTGACGGGGATTTACAGTTTACGCCGGAAAGTACAGAACTTCTGCCGCGGCTGGAAGGACTGGAAGTGACACAGGACATTCTGATGACAGAAAAACAGCTGGAAGCCTTCCGGAAGATCCGTGCGAAGTATAAAAATATCATTTTGAAAAAAGGGAAAATCCTGAAAAACAGAGTGAACGCTACCCTGGATCTGCTGGTATTGGAAGATACACCGGAGGGAATTCAATTTCGAAACTGTGCTTCCGTGTATGTAGATCCGGAGGTAAGCCGTGAGAGGATTCTTTCTGATGTGGAATTTCGCAATTGTGCCAAAATTGTCTGCACGTCGGAACAGAAAAGCGCTGTGGAAGTGGTTTCCAAAAATGTCGCAAAGATCTGTGACAGTGGAGATGAGAAAGATACAGACAATGGAATGGACCTGATCAATCATTTGCTGGTAGGCGAGGGTGTCAGCCGGATGGCGAATGCGGACTGGTATGTGTTGTAAAAGAGATGTTTTTAACGCTGTGTGTTGGGGCACACAGCGTTAAAAATATTCTTTTCACCACGCTGGATTTTTGCAGACATTAGATTAGGTATGAGGCTATGATTCTTGTTTGTCCTCTGAAAAGGTGGCGGGCTTTGTTGTTTTAGAAAGCTCTGTCGTGGTTGCCTCGGCAAGCATATTCAGGACAAGTTCAAGTGTAGTCATGTTATCGCGTAAATTTTCTTTTTTTAAACCTTTCAGGTTTTTATACTGCCGGGTACTCAAACCCGCCCATGCACGGGTGATTTCATCGGTGAGGATTGCAAACTCTTTTCCCTGTTTTACACCACGGTCCTTCCGTTCGTCTGTCAGTTCTTTGCGGACTTGGATTGCCTGCAGCCTTTGGTTGATCCATTCACGGGTATAGCCTTTCTTTAAATAGGTTTCCAATGCCCGGTCAATGGTCAGTTCTGGATCAATCGTTTCTTCGATCCGCTCTCGTCCCACTTGTGCCAGCCACTGTTTAAATGGTTCTGCCTTTGGAGATGGAATTGACTGAATAATTCTTAAAAGCTGTTCTGTGTTGGCAACATCTGTTAATCGTTTTTTTCCGTCAGTGGCGGTCATTTTCAACTGCTTACAATTTGTAAGCAGTTCATTTGCACCTTCGTTTTTGAGGCGTTTTTTCAGAACCGCCCAATAGGTGCTTGCTGTTCTTCATCCCACGCGGTACGGATCGCCTGATCTTCAAACAACTGGATTGTATTTTTTTCATCCATATGGGAATCACTCCTTTGGTTTCTATATGCTTCGTAAAATGGTTAAAGTTATTGGATTCTTTCGGTGAATTGCCGTTGATTTTTGAAGGAACGAACATCCTTTCGAATGATTACAATAAGTATACGATATTATGCTTATGAAATCCAGAAAAAATTTTATAAATTATTTTTTGAAATGATTCAGCCGGCAATCTTCTTGCCGGCTGAATCACTATATAGAAGATTAAGTTATGTCTTTACAGCAGATGTTTTCTCAGCTCTGCGCCATCCTGTGCGGACAGGTATGCCGGAGCAATATCAAATACGGTCTTGCATCCGCTCTGTCCTTCTTTGCTCAGGCGGTAAGCCGCTCTCGCATATGAAACCAGAACAGAAGAAGTGAATTCCGGGTTGGAATCCAGTTTTAGGCTGTACTCGATCAGATGGTTGTGTTCTTCGTTCCAGCCGGTCTTTCCGCTGCGGATCACGAAGCCGCCGTGCGGGATGCCGCTGTGATTTTTCTGCATTTCTTCTTCGCTGATGAAGTGTACGATCGTATCGTACTCGTCGAAGTAGTTCGGCATGGTCTTGATGCTTTCTTCGATCTTCGCAAGGTCAGCGCCTTCCTCAGCAACGACGAAGCATTCACGGAGATGCTTCTCTCTTGTGGTCAGGTCAGGATTTTCTCCTGCGCGGACTGCTTTCAGCGCCTCATCCTTCGGAATGGTATACTGGCGGGCATCTTTTACGCCTTCCACGCGGCGCACCGCGTCAGAATGTCCCTGGCTGACGCCTTTTCCCCAGAAGGTATAGTCCTTGCCCTGCGGAAGGATTGCGTTTGCGTACAGACGGTTGAGGGAGAACATTCCGGGATCCCAGCCTACGGAAATGATGCTCACATGATTGCTTTCTTTTGCAGCAGCGTCTACGGCATCGAAGTGCTCCGGAATCTTTGCATGTGTGTCGAAGCTGTCGATGGTGTTGAACATTTTTGCGAATTCCGGTGTCTGTACCGGAAGATCTGTCGCGCTGCCGCCGCAAAGGATCATAACATCAATGTCATTGGTCATGTTTTTTGCTTCGTCTACAGAATATACTTTCGCTCCTTCTGTGAGAACGCTTACGCTTTCCGGGTTCCGGCGGGTGAATACTGCAACCAGTTCCATATCCGGATTCTGCTTGATCGCGCATTCTACGCCTCTTCCCAGATTGCCATATCCTAAAATACCGATTCTAATACTCATCGTTTATTTCCTCCTTGTTAGTCTCAACTACATTTTACACGAGTTCAGATGAAATGCAAGTTTTTCATAAAAATTTATCATATTTCTGTAACGGTTCAGGCGGCGGAATTGATACACATTTCTTGCTACAGTTCCGCTGGCTGAAATGCTGCAGTTTACTCCGCTTCGTACAGAACCCAGTCGAAGTCTGCGTGATTTTTCACTGGACTGTGGTTGGAGGTCGCGTACATTCCGATATAAGCGCCGGTAAATCCCTCATTGACCAGAGAGCTCAGCAGGGTTGGATCCACGTTTTTGCAGAGAAGCTGGAATTCCTGATCGCTGTAACCGTAATAGAAATGATATCCTTCCGGTGTGGCGGCAACGGTGAGATAGATACGTCCGTTTTTTTCCAGTGGTGTTTCCGCCAGCACAGTGCGCACATGATTTTTTACTTCTGTGAGAGTCAGCACTCTGGAGCCGTTTTTCAGGCCGACCGTGAACGTATAGTGATAGCGGTCATCCTGTACCAGAGCGGCTCCTGCCTCCTCGCAGGGATTGGTTGGCTGGAAGTCCATTGCGAACTGCATCCGGGACGTTCGGTGAGAGACCAAAAAGGCTCAGCGGCCGGATGGATGGTATTCCAGCGCATGTCGAGACGGTCGGATTCAAAGTTGTCGCTGAAGAAAGAAGGCGCCGCCAGATAAACAGGAAGATCGGGAAGACGTTCCTCTGAGTTGACGATTCCGTTGTCGTTGTCCACCCGCAGCCATCCGTCGGATTCCCAGACTACGGGAACCATGAAGGTTTCCCTGCCAAGGTTGAAATGGGGTTCGCCGAATCCGTCGTAGGGACGTACGCCGAGCAGGACCATCCACCATTCGCCTCTCTGGGTTTCTACGATATCCGCATGGCCGACCACGGAAATCTCGCTCATCAGGGACATATGCCGGTGACTGACGATTGGATTCCGGGGGCAGATCTCATAATCTCCGTCGATGGTGCGGCAGCGCGCCATCATAACGCTGTGGTTGGTGAAAGTGCCGCCCTCTGCGACGATCAGGTAATACCAGCCGTCGTGCTTGTAGATGTGCGGAGCTTCGATCCATTTGCTGCGGGATTTCAGGCCGTTCCAGATGACTGTCCGCTCGCCTTTGAACTGGAAGGTTTCCGGATCCAGTTCACACAGGTAGATTCCGTGATGACCTTCGTAAACCGGGTCGCTGACGATATAATTTCCGGCATAGTACATTCTTCCGTCATCGTCGAAGAAGAGGCTGGAATCGATGCCGTCTGCACCTTCCACGAAGCACGCCTTGCTCCACGGTCCGGCGGGGTCTTTTGCGGTGATGATATAGTTGTCCCGTCTCGCCTCACGGCCTTCAGATATGAAAGTATTGATAATATAGAAGGTGCCGTCATGGTAACGGATGGACGGCGCCCACAGACCGAGAGAAGTCTCGCAGTTTTTGTAATCCAGCTGTTCCGGGGAATGGATTCCGTGACCAATCTGCTCCCAGTGGACCAGATCCTTGCTGTGAAAGATCGGAAGCCCGGGGAAATAGACGAAAGAAGAGGTCACCATATAATAATCGTCCCCGACACGGCAGATAGACGGTTTGCGGGATGGCTCCTGCACGGGTCAAACTTCGGCGGCAGGATGCTCTGAGAACAGCTCTTCCGCTTTTTCAGCAAACCGCTCTCCGAAGATCCGGAAGTCAGATTTGCAGTTTTCATAGTGTCCTTCCACAGCATCGAGAGCTACAGGCCCGAGATGGATAAATGGTTTTCCAAGGGAAGCTCCGCCGGAATATACCAGCATGCCTTTTACCAGCAGATGTCCGATCAAAGTCATGATCGCGATATCTGCGCCTCCCTGCGCATAGTGGGCGGTGGCATAAACGCCTCCAAGCTTGCCTCCCAGCTTCAGCGGACGGCTGTCCACATCGAACCATTTTTTCATCTGCCAGCAGGTGCTTGCCACCCAGGTGGGCGTTCCAAAGATTACGCCGTCACAGCTGTTGATATAGTCAATGTCCATTTCTTCCTCAATGGAAAAAAGACGCGCTTCTCCGCCTGCGGAAGAAATTCCTTCAGCGATCACTTCACCCATTTCACGGGTATGTCCCGTCTGGCTGTAATAAATAATTGCGAATTTCATATGATACCTCCCATTAAATTTTTGTGCCTCATATTCATAAGCATAATACATTTTTTTCTGTCATGCAATGAAACAATTCGAAAAAACAACTCTCCGGATACATTTGTCCGTGAAAATGTTGCTTGTCTGCACGAATCGCAATATCTGCACCAAACGAGGCAAGAATCGTAATGCAGGTAATCGTCAGAACTGATATTCTAAGGAATATACGACTGTAGATTTGAGTAAAAACGACGAAAAGCTGCTGTAGATACAAAACAGTAACGCTGAGAAATCGTAACCATTCAGCGGGCTGAATGGCTACGGAAAATCAACAGAATGAAAAGAAGGAAAACTAGAAAAAGGAAAACGAGGTAAATGGAATGAAAGCAGAAAAAGTAAAAGAGTATCGGAAGCGGGCAGAAGAGCTGGTGGCTCAGATGACTCTCGAGGAGAAGGTATCTCAGACCCTTCACAGCGCAGCGGCGATCCCGCGCCTGGGCGTTAAGGCGTACAACTGGTGGAATGAAGCGCTGCACGGAGTAGCCAGGGCAGGTGTGGCGACGGTCTTTCCGCAGGCAATCGGAATGGCGGCTACTTTTGATGAGGATCTGCTTCAGGAAGTGGCGGATGTGGTGTCTACAGAGGGGCGCGCAAAATTCAACATGCAGCAGGAATTTGATGATACGGATATTTACAAGGGGCTGACCTTCTGGGCGCCCAACGTAAATATTTTCCGTGATCCAAGATGGGGACGCGGCCATGAAACTTTCGGTGAGGACCCGTACCTTACTTCCCGTCTGGGTGTGCGCTTTATCGAGGGAATCCAGGGGGACGATGACAATTACATGAAAGCGGCAGCATGTGCAAAGCATTTCGCGGTACACTCCGGTCCGGAAGACGAGCGTCATTCTTTCAATGCGATAGCTTCCCGTCAGGATATGTTCGAGACTTATCTTCCGGCGTTTGAAGCCTGTGTAAAGGAAGCGAAGGTAGAGACGGTGATGGGCGCCTACAATCGTACTAACGGTGAGCCGTGCTGCGGAAGCAAGACATTGCTTCAGGATATCCTGAGAGATGCATGGGGCTTCGAAGGTCATGTGACTTCCGACTGCTGGGCGATCAAGGATTTTCATGAGTATCATCATGTGACCAATTCCGCGCTGGAATCTGTTGCACTGGCAATGAAAAACGGCTGTGACCTGAACTGCGGAAACCTGTTTATCTATCTGGAAGAAGCGGTAAAACGCGGCATGGTTTCCGAGGAACGTCTCAACGATGCCGTTGTCAATCTGATGACTACCCGTATGAAACTGGGACTGTTCGACGATCCGGAAAAAGTTCCTTACAGCACCATTACTTATGCGGACAACGATACAAGAGAACACAGAGAACTGAACTTCAAGGCATCCAGAAAGTCCTTTGTCCTTCTGAAGAACGAAAACGGCATGCTTCCGCTGAACAAAGACAAGATCAAGACCATCGGAATCATCGGTCCGAACGCGGACAACCGCAAGGCGCTGGTTGGCAACTATGAGGGAACTGCTTCCCGTTATATTACACTTTCGGAGGGGATCCAGGATTATGTGGGCGACGATGTGCGCGTTCTGGTATCGGAAGGCTGCCATCTGTGCAAACCGAAGGTCAGCGGACTTGGCCAGGAGAACGACCGTATGTCGGAAGTAAAAGGCGTCTGCGAGATGAGCGACGTGATCATCGCCTGCATGGGTCTGGATTCCAGCCTGGAAGGAGAAGAAGGAGACGAAGGAAACGAGTTTGCCAGCGGTGACAAACCGAACCTGAACCTGCCGGGCTTACAGCAGGAGGTTCTGGAGGCAATCTATGCCAGCGGAAAACCGGTGGTGCTGGTTCTGCTGTCAGGAAGCGCTCTGGCGGTCAGCTGGGCGGATGAACATATTCCGGCAATCATCCAGGGATGGTATCCGGGCGCGCAGGGCGGACGTGCGCTGGCAAGCGTGCTGTTTGGAGATTATTCACCGGAAGGCAAGCTGCCGGTTACCTTCTACCGTACAACAGAGGAGCTTCCGGATTTCACGGATTATTCCATGAAGGGACGCACCTATCGCTATATGACACAGAAAGCGCTTTATCCGTTTGGATATGGTCTTTCTTATACGGATTTTGAATTGAGCAATATTACGCTCAGCCAGGATACCGTGGACAAAGACAGTGAGATCACCGTAAAAGCGATTCTGAAAAATACCGGAAAGATGGCAGGCGCGGAGACCGTGCAGGTTTATGTGAAGGCGGATCGGGAAGGTACACCGAATGCACAGCTGAAAGCGTTGAAGAAAGTAGAACTGGCGGCAGGTGAGGAAAAAGAGGTTACCCTGACCCTTTCTGCAAAATCTTTCGGGCTGCACAATGAAAACGGCGATATGGTTCTGGGAGAAGGAGACTACCTGGTATATGTAGGAACCCAGCAGCCGGATGAGCGCAGCAGGGAACTGACAGGAAAACAGCCGGAGTGTCTGAAAGTTACGGCAGCACACAGTGAGGTGCTGGTACCGGTATGCTTAGACTCCCGCGCCTGATCAGCAACGGCTGCGTCCTGCAGCAGGGGGAGAAGACGAGGATTTTCGGATTTGCCGATCCGGGCGAGACAGTTTCTGTACGGCTGCAGGACTGTCTTGCCTGCGGGGCAGCCGACGGGAGCGGAAGATTTGATCTGTATCTGAGTCATCTGCGTCCCGGAGGCCCGTTTTCCATGACGGTGGAGAGCGGGTCCGGAGAATGCCTCCGTCTGGAAGAAGTTTATGTGGGTGAGGTCTGGCTGTCCTCCGGGCAGTCCAACATGGAACTGCCGATGGAGCGTGTCAGGGACCGTTATCCGGGAGCCATTGAAAACAGTGCCAACCCACAGATCCATATGTTTCAAGTGAGTGAGCATTATGATTTCGAAGAAGCTCTGGAAGACTGTCAGACTGGAGAATGGAAGGCGGCTTGTCCGGAGAGTGTTCGGGATTTTTCTGCTCTTTCTCTGTTTTTTACGCAGTTTCTGCAGGAACACCTGCGGATTCCGGTGGGTATCATCAATGTAAGCCTGGGCGGTTCTCCTATTGAGGCATGGATGAGCAGGGAAGCGCTGGAAGGAGAACCGGAAGCGCTGAAAGAAGCGGATTTCTGGCGTGTTCCGGGCAGGATCGAAGAGCGGCAGAGAAAAGATGCCGCCGCCCTGAATCTGTGGCATCAGAGCCTTCAGGCACAGGACAAAGGACTTCCGGAAAACGGCGGCGGCTGGATGGCTCCGGCTGATGATCAAAATGAGCCGGAAGAGCACGCGGGTGAAAGATGGAAGGAAATTTCTCTTCCCGGATTTCTCAAAGACAGAGGGCTGGAAGATTTTGTCGGAAGCATCTGGCTGAAACGGGAATTTCAGGTGACAGAAGAACTGGCAGGAACGAAGGCAAAACTTTGGCTGGGAACCATGGTGGACAGCGATGAAACCTGGATCAACGGCGTAAAAGTCGGACAGACCCCATATCAGTACCCTCCGAGAAAGTATGAGATTCCGGAAGGCCTTCTGAAAAAAGGACGGAATGAAGTGACGGTCCGTCTGATCTGCGAAAATGGGCATGGACGTCTGACACCGGACAAGGAATACCGTATTTTCAATGAACGGGGGAACATCGAGCTGAAGGGAAGCTGGAAATATCGGATCGGCTGCCGGCTGGAGACTCCCGCGCCGGAACAGACCTTCATCAGCTGGATGGCGACAGGACTTTACCAGGGGATGCTGCATCCCTGCCAGAATTATACCGTGAAAGGGATCCTTTGGTATCAGGGAGAGTCCAACGACAAGCGGCCGGACAGCTATGGACGTCTGCTGAAAAAAATGATACAATCCTGGCGGATCCAATGGCGCCAGGAGCACCTGCCGTTTGTGGTTGCCCAGCTTCCAGGATTCTCCATCGATCTGGAGGAAGACAACCGATGGCCGAAGATACGACAGGCACAGAAAGAGGCGGAAGAGCTTCCGAATGTGGCGGTAACGGTCAATCTGGATCTGGGAGAGAAGAATGATCTGCATCCCACAGGAAAGAGGGAAGTGGCATACCGGATGTACCGGGCGGCGCTTCAGACTGTATACAAGGAAGAAGTTCCATGCAGCGGACCGGTTCCGGTACAAATCCGGACGTCTGCCGGTACCGGTGCAGAACCGGGAACTGAGAACTGTGAAAGTCTTCGGGTGCAGATAAGCTTTCGGCTGGATCCATGGGAAAGGGAAAAGTTCCTTATGACCCAGGATGGAATGGCTCCGGGGGAGTTTGAACTGGCAGGAGAGGACGGTGTCTGGCATCCGGCACAGGCCGCGATCCAGGGGCTTGAGGTGGAACTGAAATGTCCCGAAGTACAGCGGCCGGTACAGGTACGTTACGGCTGGAGAAACGCACCGGACAAGGGGCTGCTGTGCAGTCCCTGCGGACTTCTTGCTGCTCCGTTTACAGAAAAGGTGATGGGTCACTGATTACAACAATAGGAGATACTGGATATTATGAAAACTGAGACAAACCGCAGTATGGGATACTACGGAACAGGAACACATCTGTTTAACGATGGATGGGAATTTGCCAAACAGCCGCTGTTCACTTCCTGTGAGGAGGTGAAGCAGCATCCGGAAGTGTTTGTTCCGGTTGGGCTTCCTCATGACTGGCTGATCTTTCAGGGGACAGATTTGTATGAAAACGGAACCGGATGGTATCGGAAACGTTTCGTTTACCGACCAGGGGAAGATGAGATTGCATTTCTGAGATTTGAAGGCGTTTACATGGACAGTGTGATCTATGTAAACGGAGAGAGAGCCATGGAGTGGAAATATGGGTATTCCACCTTTGAAGTGCCTTTGGCCGATCGGTTGAAGGATGGAGAAAATGAGATTATGGTGAGTGTAAATTTCCAGAGCCCCAACAGCCGCTGGTACTCAGGTGCCGGCATCTATCGTGATGTCTGGTTGAAAGTGGTGAAACAGACCCATTTGGTTTCGGATGGAAGTTACATCTCCGTACGGCCGGCTGGAAACGGAAGCTGGGAGATGGAGATCAGCACCGAGGGAATTTTCCGCCAGAAAGGTGAGATCCGGTATACACTGACGGAACGTGAGAGCGGGAAGGCAATGCCGCTGGACGAAAAGGGAGCCGGAGAGTTTGTGGCAGAGATCCGGGGGCAGGAAGGTGTTCAGACAATCACCAATACAGTGGCGGTTCCAAAGGTAAAGTGCTGGTCGGTGGAACATCCGCATCTGTATGATCTGAAAACGGAGCTTTATCTGGAGGGGGAATGTGTACAGGCGGAACGTGATACGATCGGTTTCTGTACAAAAGAATTCCGTCCGGATCAGGGATTTCTGCTGAACGGCAGCAAAGTAAAGCTCAACGGTGTATGTGAGCACCATGACCTTGGCTGCCTCGGCGCGGCATACAATCACCGGGCGATGGAGCGGAAGCTGGAAAAACTGAAAGCCATGGGCGTGAATGCCCTCCGACTTACCCACAATATGTTTGCTCCGGACGTGATGGAACTGGCGGATTCCATGGGATTTCTCGTAGTGTCTGAGGCGTTTGATATGTGGGAGCGTCCCAAAAATCCATATGATTACGGGCGTTTCTTTCCGGAATGGTATCCGAAAGATGTGGCGAGCTGGGTGCGCCGGGACCGGAACCATCCAAGCCTGATCCTGTGGAGCATCGGAAATGAGATTTATGATACCCACGTCAGCGAACGGGGACAGGAAGTTACGAAAGATCTGATGCGTGAAGTACGGATCCACGATCCCCGTAAAAATGCGGAAATCACCATTGGTTCCAACTACATGCCGTGGGAGAACGCCCAGAAGTGTGCGGATCTGGTAAAAGTGGCCGGTTATAATTATTCGGAGAAATATTATGACGAACACCACAAGAAGCATCCGGACTGGATCATTTATGGAAGTGAGACTGCTTCCACGGTACAGAGCCGGGGAATTTATCGTTTCCCGTACAGCCAGTCCGTATTGGCGGATGTGGATGAGCAGTGTTCGGCACTTGGCAATTCCACGACCAGCTGGGGGGCAAAATCTTCCGAGGCATGTGTGATTGCTGAGAGGGACCACGCCTTTTCCTGCGGACAGTTCCTCTGGACAGGATTTGATTATATTGGGGAGCCGACCCCATACCATACCAGAAATTCCTATTTCGGACAGCTGGATACGGCGGGCTTTCCGAAAGACTCTTACTATATCTATCAGGCGGAATGGACCGATTACCGGAAGCATCCGATGGTGCATCTGTTCCCTTACTGGGATTTCAACGAGGGCCAGCTGATCGATGTGCGTGTCTGCTCCAATGCCCCGCTGGTAGAGCTGTTTATGAACGGCCGAAGCCAGGGGACTTTTGAGATCAATCATGCACATGGAAGTGAAAAAGAACTGTCCGGGCACTGGCAGCTGCCTTTTGAGCCGGGAGAGATCACAGCGAAAGCTTATGATGAATATGGAAATGAGATTGCCAGCGAGACGAGATATTCTTTCGGAGAGGCGGAAAAGATTTCGGTGAAACCGGACCGCACGGTACTGAAAGCGGATGGAAGAGATCTTGCGTTTCTGGAAATCTCGATGGAAGACCGGGACGGACATCCGGTGGAAAATGCGACCAGCCGTGTGTTTGTCCGGGTGAGCGGAAAAGGATATCTTGCCGGACTGGACAATGGTGACAGTACCGACCGGGAAGAATATAAAACCATAAGCCGCCGTCTGTTCAGCGGAAAACTTCTGGCGGTGGTGGCAGCGGGCACTGAGCCTGGGGAGATCAAGGTGGAGATTTCTTCCAGCGGTATGGAGCCTGCCACGGTAGTCCTGCAGGCTGAAGCCTGTGAGACAGAGGAAGGTATTGGAGCAGATGCCTGGAGGATCGATGAAAGCCGTGCACAGAAGGAGACAGAACAATACTGTGAAGACATACCGGTACGGGCGCTGAGGCTTCAGGCTTCCAACGGAACCATCCTGACTCCGGAGAATGCATGGACAGAAGTGACTGCACAAATTTGCCCGGAGAATGCGCTGGACCGGGAAGTGATCTGGAGCGTTGTGGATGATGGCGGGATTCCGTCCAATCTGGCAAAAGTGGAAAGCAGCGGAAACTGCGCAAAGGTCACTGCAGTCAGCGACGGGGAGTTCCGTCTGCGCTGCATGTCAAAGTCCGGGACACAGGGTATACGGATTATCTCGGAGATGAATTTTTCGGTCAACGGTTTCGGAAGGGCATATCTGGATCCATATGGTTTCATCGCCGGAGGCCTTTACGACTATGTACAGGGGACTGCATCTAATGGAAACGAGCATGGCGTGGCAACATCACGGGATGGAGAGACGCAGGTAGGATTTCACAATCTGGATTTCGGTCCCTTCGGGTCCGATGAGATCCAGCTTCCGATCTTCGCGCTGACAGATGAAGATTACGAGATCCTGGTTTATGAAGGAATGCCGGGAGAAGAAGGCAGCGAACGGATCGGTGAACTGCATTATCAGAAGCCGTCAATCTGGAATACCTATCAGCCGGAGACCTACCGGCTGAAAAAACGGCTGAAAGGGATCACCAGTATCTGTTTTGTCCTTCATGCCAAGATCCATCTGAAAGGATTTTCCTTTACCAGGCTGGAGAAGGCGTATGAAAAGCTGCTGGCAGTGGAGAGCGACCATCTTTACGGGGACAGTTTCTGCCGGAAGGAAGGCCGGGTAACGGAGATCGGCAACAACGTAACGCTGGAATATACCGATATGGATATGGGAGAACAAGGGGCCTCCGGTATCGTGATCTGCGGCTGTACGCCGATGGAAAAGAACATGATCCAGATCCGATTCACTTCGGCGGAGGAAGAAATCACACAAATTGTGGAATTCTCCCATTCGGAACAGGAGACGGAACAGGAATTTTCGCTGCAGCCGGTCAGTGGAACCTGCAATGTAAGTTTTGTTTTCCTGCCGGGAAGCAATTTCGATTTCCACTGGTTCAGGTTCGTGAAATAGCACAGGAAAAATAAAGAGAATGTAACAGAGTGCAAAAAGAAAAATGCATTTGGTCAATTTGCGCAAGTAGAAATGGCGAATCGGCCAGATGCATTTTTCCTTTGAAAAAGGTGAAATGGTATTATGAAAAACATCATATTTGAACGGGAGAAAACAGCAGTTTTTTATCTGGAACCGGAAGCGCTTCCGGGAGTAAAAAAGATAGCGGAAAAGGTAGCTCAGGACTTTGAGAAAGTCTGTGGCGCGAAGCCGGAAATCGTTGAAACTGTTTGCGAAGAGGAGACAGTGATTTTTGCGGCGACCGTTGGACACAGCCCTCTTCTGGAGGAGATGGAACGGCAGGGCAGACTTGACCTTACAGATGTGCGGGACAAATGGGAGGTATTTTCCATTCAGTGTGTGGAGAAGCCGATGGCAGGTGTGGAACGTGCTCTGGTAATTGCGGGAAGCGATAAACGCGGAACGATCTACGGTCTGTTTCAGCTTTCTGAACTCATTGGCGTAACGCCGTTCGTATATTTTGGAGACGCGGCGCCTGAGAAATATGACAGGATTCAGTTTATCGATGGAGAAGAGCAGAGTCAGACAGAAAGTTCCGTGAAAACGCGAATGGTCACAGAACTGCCGATGACTTCCAGGGAACCGTCGGTAAAATTCCGTGGATTCTTTATCAACGATGAATGGCCATGCTTTGGAAACTGGACGTTCCGTCATTTCGGTGGTTTCAATGCCGATATGTACGACCATGTATTTGAACTGCTGCTCCGGATGAAAGGTAATTATCTGTGGCCGGCGATGTGGACATCCTCCTTTTTCCTGGACGGTCCAGGGATGGCAAGTATGGACCTGGCAGATGCATATGGCGTTATCATCGGAAACTCTCATCATGAGCCCTGTATGCGTGCCAGCGAGGAGTGGGACAAGGTAAAGGGTGAGGATACCCCTTATGGAACGGCATGGAATTATAAGGTAAACAAAGAAGGCCTTCTGAATTACTGGGCCGACGGTCTGAAACGAAGTGCAGGACATGAGAAATTCATCACCATCGGTATGCGCGGGGAACGTGACAGCGCCCTGGAGGGTCAGTCTTCTCTGGCGGAAAATATAGAGATACTGAAGGATATTATCTGTGAGCAGAAAAAACTGATTCAGAAATACGTAAACCCGGATCTGTCCAAGGTTCCGATGCTGCTTGCCGTATATAAGGAAGTGGAAGATTATTACTATGGGGACAAGGATACACCGGGGCTGAAAGACTGGGATGGTCTGGATGGTGTGACGGTCATGCTCTGCGAAGACAATTTCGGAAATATGCGTTTTCTGCCGGATGAAAAGCACCGGGAGCGTGTCGGCGGATACGGAATGTATTACCATCTGGATTATCATGGAAGCCCGATCTCCTACGAGTGGGTAGGTTCCACACCGCTGACCAGAACCTGGGAGCAGATGACCCAGGCATGGGAGTACGGCGTCCGTCAGATGTGGATCGTCAATGTGGGTGATCTGAAGTTTGAGGAATTCTTTCTGGGCTACTTCATGAAGCTGGCTTATGACTTTGAGCAGTGGGGAACCAGTGCGCCGAATCAGACCGGACGATATACCAGAGAAACTGTCAGGGCAGTATTCCCGCAGGCAGACAGCACACTGCGGGAGAGGATCGCCTGTGTGATCGAGGAATATGTACGGCTCAACGGGCTTCGGCGTCCGGAAGCGCTGAACGACAGGATTTATCATCCGGCGCATTATCTGGAAGGCAGGAAGATGCTGCAGAGGGCAGTCCGCCTGGAGCAGGAGAATGAGGAAGTGCGCAGTCTCCTTACGGCGGAATGCCGTGACGCCTATGAGTCGATGATTTACTATCCGGCGGCAGGAACTGCCAATCTTCTGCAGATGCACCTTTACGCGGGTCTGAACCATCTCTATGCGGAACAGGGAAAGACAGCGGCAAATGAGATGGGGGCGAAGATAAAAGAATGCATCGAAAAAGACCGCCGTCTGTCGGAATATTTCGCACAGATCATGGATGGAAAATGGAGCGGAATGGAGATGGCGGAGCACATCGGCTTTACCAAGTGGAACAGTGAAAACTGGAAATATCCGGTGCGCTGCTTTGTGGAGGAAAAACCGGAATCCTATCTTCTGGTCAGCCGCGCAGATGAGACGGAAGTGCATACCAATGACTATTTCGGCGACGATGTTCTGGTGCGTGATTTCATGTACCCGGGCTGTACCAGCGTTCAGATTCAGGTTGCCAATGGAGGCGCCGGAGAGATTTCCTGGCATCTGGAAGGCGGCTGCAGCTGGCTGAAGACCTCTATGGACAGCGGGCGGACAGAGACACAGGACACGTTCACACTGAAATTTCTTCCGGAAAAATATTCTGCGCCGGAGAACGAAGACAGTCCATGCGAACTGTTTGTATGTACAGAGAAAGAAAAAGTGAGGATTCTGGTCTTTGCCAAAGCGTGGAAGACGCAGGGGATTCCGTCGGGAACCTGTCTGGAAGGGCCGGATGGCTTCGTCATTGATCCCTCGCATTTCGTGGGAAAAGGAGATGGTGAGTGGAACAGTGCTCCTGCAGGTTATATACAGCTGGAAGACTATGGCAGATATGGCTCAGGTATGAAAGTATTTCCTGTGACTGCGGAGTTTTCCGCTGCGGAAAAGGCGCCGTTTTTGGAGTATCGGCTCTTTACAGAAACGCCGGGAGAATATATACTGGAGATACAGAGTGCGCCTGGAAATCCTGTGGATGAGGGAAAGGGCCTGAAGCTGGCGTATACTTTGAATAAGGAAGAAATCCGGCGGATTGACACAATCCCTGCCGGTTATCATGCGGGAGATCCGACCTGTGAATACTGGTGTCAGGGTGTACTGAATCAGATGCATCGATGCAGAGTGAGAGTACATTTGAATGAGGGGCTGAACAGCCTGCGTATTTATGCTGCTGACGCTCCGCTGGTTCTGGAACGGCTGCTCCTGTACCGGCAGGAACCGAAGCAGTCCTATCTTGGACCGGAGGAAAGTTTCCGGGTAAACTAGAAGTTTGATAAACAGAGAAGGAGGATATTGAGATGGAAGGAACAATGAAGACAGCGGTAATGACGGACATCATGCAAGTAGAAATTCAGGAACGCCCGATTCCGCAGCCAAAGGATGACGAGGTACTGGTGAAAGTAGAATATGTGGGAATCTGCGGTTCCGATCTGCACTATTACGAGTCCGGACGCATCGGTGATTTTGTTGTAAAACCGCCGTTCGTTCTGGGTCATGAGGCAGGCGGTACTGTAGTGGAAGTCGGAGCGAACGTAAAGAACCTGAAGGTCGGCGACCGTGTCGCTATGGAACCGGGAAAGACCTGTGGACAGTGTGAGTTCTGCAAATCCGGAAAATACAATCTCTGTGAAGACGTTGTATTCTTTGCAACTCCGCCGGTAGACGGAGTATTCCAGGAATATGTGGCACATGAGGCAGGACTGTGCTTCAAACTTCCGGACAATGTGAGCACACTGGAAGGCGCGCTGATCGAGCCGCTGGCTGTAGGTATGCATGCGGCACGCCAGGGTGAGGCAAAGCTGGGTCAGACCGCAGTGGTAACCGGTGCAGGATGCATCGGCCTGGTTACCCTCCTTTCTTTAAAAGCCATGGGCGTGACGAAAGTCATTGTTGTGGATGTTATGGAAAAACGGCTGCAGAAAGCATTGGAGCTGGGTGCGGATGCGGTGATCAACGGAAAAGAAGAAGACACTGTGGCACGCATCAAAGAATTGACGGATGGAAAAGGATTTGACCTGGGAATAGAGACGGCAGGAAACCAGATCACCGCGTCCCAGCTGATCCGCGGCGCGAAGAAAGGCGCTACCATCGTATTTGTCGGATACAGTGCAAGCGGAGAGATGACACTGCCGATCGGAATGTCTCTGGACAAAGAACTGACCTTCAAGACAGTATTCCGTTACCGCAACATTTATCCGATCGCCATCGAGGCAGTTGCACAGGGCAAGATCAATATCAAGGATGTTGTAACCAACTATTTTGAACTGGACGATATCAAAAACGCGTTGGATTCCTGCGTGAAGAACAAAGCGGATATCGTAAAAGGAGTAATCAGGATCGGAACAGAAGAATGAGAAGAGATTATCTGGATACACATACACACACTACGGCCAGCGGCCATGCATACAATACCCTCAATGAAATGCTGGCTGCGGCGGCGCAAAAGGGGCTGTCTCTGCTTGGCGTGACGGACCACGGAAGCGGAATGAAGGGAACAACACCGCTGTACTATTTCGAGAATTCACCGATGATCGACCGTGCACAGCTCCGTCATCGGTTCGGCGTGGAACTGCTGTTTGGTGTGGAGCTGAATATTATGGATTTTGAGGGAACGGTGGATATGAAACCGTCGCTGCTGGAAAAGATGGATGTGACCATTGCCAGCATGCATGTTCCCTGCATGCCGAAAGGTACAAAAGCTGAGATTACGAGGGCTTATCGGAAGGTAATGGAAAATCCGCTGGTGAATATCATCGGCCACCCGGATGACGGGCGGTTTCCGGTAGATTACCAGGAACTGGTGCGCGGTGCAAAAGACTGCGGTGTTGTGCTGGAGATCAATGACCATTCCCTGGATGGCACAGGAAACAGGCAGAATGCGGTGGAAAATGATACGGAAATGCTCCGCTGGTGTATGAAATATCAGGTGCCGGTGGTGTTGAATTCAGATGCCCATACGGACACGAAAGTGGGAAGCCACGAACATGCATGGGCGCTGGTCAAACAACTGGAATTTCCGGAAGAATTGATCTTGAATACGAATCTGGAAAAATTTAAAACCTATGTGAATTGTTATCATCTTGGAAAAAGATAACCTTCCTGTACGTCCCTCTGTAACCGCCCGTTTCTTCACAGACGTGAAGAGGCGGGCGGTTACAGCTCGTTTTGAGCCTGAAAATTTTGCTTGTATTTAAAACTTTAGTGTGCTAAAATACTATTGTGCTTGCTGAGAAATGTACCCACAGAAAATGGGCTTATCGGGAGGTTTTTAAAATATGAACAAAAAGATTCATACAGAAGCAGTAGATCAGTTGTTTGATGCAATCCTGAGCCTGCGCAACAGGGACGAGTGTTATACGTTTTTTGAGGATGTATGTACGATCAATGAGCTTCTTTCTCTTTCCCAGCGCTTTGAAGTGGCGAAAATGCTTCGGGAGAAGAAGACATATCTGGAAATTTCAGAAAAGACAGGCGCTTCCACTGCGACGATCAGCCGTGTCAACCGTTCCCTCAGTTATGGGAATGACGGATATGAGATGGTTTTTGAACGGATGGCAGCAGAAGAGACACCGGAGGAATAAAGAACGCCTGTATTCCATGAAAAAATCCGGATTCCATGGTCTGTCTGGCTGCAGGAGCAGTTCAGAAGCATCAGACCGGGAATCCGGATTTTTGTCTGCTATTTTTATTTTGTTTTTTTTGGAGCCATTTTGTCAATCAGCTCTTCAATCAGCTGTTTTTTCAGATAGACGTCGAAACTGAGCATGCAGACAAAAGAAAACATCTGGAGAAAATCCTTTTCTTCCTCCGGTGCGTCCGGGAAAGAGGTCTTTGCCATTTCGAAAGTTTTGAGAAGATCTTCCCGTACCGCTTCGATTTCGGAACGCTCCAGAACGAAAACACCCTGATACAGATCCGTGATCGAGAACCCTTCTTCTGAATGAAAATATTTGTCTGTGATCGGTTCGAGAAGTGTCTGAATATCGTTGATGGAAAGAATACTTTTCAAATAATAAATAAAGATCAGGATCAGCATATGCTCTTTGGAATACTTTTTCTTCTCCGGCGGAGGGAGAAGATGATTTTTTGCATAATTGTTGATCATGGTTTTGGTCAGAATCTTGTCTTCCTGGTAACGTTTGGAGGATTCCAGGTGTGCATCCATAAAAGTGGTTACCTGATCCATATATAAATCAATATTCGGAACATCTTCCGGATGAATACCGTCTACTTTGGAAAGAGATTCAAGTAATTCGTCAATCATTTCAGTTGTGTCAATATGCATCTGTTATCACCTCACTAGCTACATTATATAGTTTTTGAAACCATATGGCAAGAATTTTTTTCTTTGAAAAAATCAAAAAATCTGTTGACAAATTGTGTCAAATAGGATATATTATATTTCGTTGACGAGTTCAACAGATATGTGCGTTTAGCTCAGCTGGATAGAGCGTTTGGCTACGGACCAAAAGGTCGGGAGTTCGAATCTTCTAACGCACGGATAATGCCTGCAGGATTGCAGGTCAATGAAAAGCACTCTGTAGATCAGGGTGCTTTTTTCAATTCTGTTTACGAAAGCAGGAAAAGATACTTTCAAAGGTTTCTTTTTGGAAAAATCTGTGATATACTCACTGTTGCATTTATATAATCGAAGCCGCGTATACGCAGCTTCGGACTGGTTCGTGAACTTCCCAGTATAAAAAACCAAGTATCTCGTACCGCCGCACGGCGGAAACAGAAAAAGAAAAGGAGATTGGAGAATGAATGCAGCAAAGAAAGTCATTATAGACTGTGACCCGGGGATTGACGACGCCCTGGCGCTGATGTTGGCGCTCGCGTCGCCGGAACTGGAAATCCTGGGCATCACGGTCGTCTGCGGTAACGTCCCGGCGCGTATGGGCGCCGAGAATGCCCTGAAGATTTTAAAACAGATGGGCAGAATGGACATACCAGTCTATATCGGAGAGGAGAGCCCTCTTGTCCGCACGTATGTGGATGCCATGGACACTCATGGGGAGGACGGGCTCGGAGAATCCCATTACCCCGAAGTTACAAAAATGCGCCCCAGGACAGGGGCAGTACAATTTCTTGCCCGGATGCTGGAACAGGCGGCAAAGGCTCCCGAGGAGGAAAAGATTTCCATTATTGCTCTGGGACCGATGACGAATCTGGCGCGTTTGATGCGGCAGTATCCGGAGAGCCTTGCCGGACTTGGAGAATTGGTGTCTATGGGCGGAAGCTATAAGAGCCATGGAAACTGTTCGCCGGTGGCGGAATACAATTACTGGTGCGATCCCCATGCGGCAGGGGAAGTCTACGCAGGATTTGCCGCACTTCCTGTTTTGCGCGGGAAAAGAATTCACATGATCGGTCTTGACGTCACCCGCGAGATCGTGCTGACGCCGAACCTGTTGGAATATATGTGCTGCCTGAATCCTGAGAGAGGAGATTTTATTCGAAGAATCACGCGGTTTTATTTTGATTTCCACTGGAAGCAGGAGGGGATCATTGGCTGTGTGATCAACGATCCGCTGGCAGTGGCATACTTTATCGATCGTACCATGTGCAGCGGTTTTGCGGCACACACTGAGGTGGAGACCGAGGGCATCTGCCTGGGACAGACGGTAGTGGATGACCATGACTTCTGGAAACGTGAGAAGAACAGCCATATTCTGACAAAGACCGATGCGCTGCAGTTTATGAAATTTTTCTTCATGCGCGTTATCGGCGAGTGTGAGGAACAGGTGCTGGAGGGGCTGATGGGGAGGGTGCTGCGATGAAGAAACTCCCATCCGCGCAGCTCTGCGCACTTGCGGTGCTTGCCGTCGTAAATATCATCGGAGCAAATCTGGCGCTGATGCTCAGGCTTCCCCTGTATCTGGATTCCATCGGAACCATGGCGGCAGGGGCGCTGTTCGGACCGCTTTGGGGCGCGGTGACAGGAGCGGCGAGCGCGCTCCTGAACGGCGTCACCACAGACCCCTATGCGTTTTACTACCTGCCGGTGCAGCTCATCACAGGAGCACTTGCAGGGATCGTATTTCAGAAGATCAGAATTGTGCAGGACAGGCAGCTTCGCCTGCCGCGCCTCTTCCCTGCCGCGATTCTGGTATCCCTTCCGGGAACTGTGGTGAGCGCTTCCGTGACCGCGTTTTTATTCGGCGGCATCACGTCCTCAGGCTCCACGATTCTCGTGCAGCTTCTCCATGGACTTGGATGGAATCTGACGGTAAGCGTGTGCGCTGTTCAGGCACTGACCGATTACCTGGACCGCTTCGCCTGCCTGGCGCTGGCGGCAGTTCTGGTGCGGGCACTTCCCGCACCGTTCAGAATGATAAAGAAAAACGGAGGAAAACATCGTGGAGCGTTATAACCGTATCACGAATAAAAATCAAAGAGAGATCGTTCTTCTCAAAAGCCGCCCCTGCGCATGGGGCAAGTGCCGCTTTTGTGACTACATCGACGACAATTCCAGAGACAGGGAAGAGATGCTTGCGCTGAACGCTGAGGTGCTCTCCAAGGTCACAGGTGAATTCGGCGTTTTGGAAGTGATCAATTCCGGAAGCTGCTTTGAGCTGCTGGATGAGACGCTGGAGCTGATCCGCAGGATTGTCCGGGAAAAGCACATACACCGTCTCTTCTTTGAGGCGCACTGGATGTACCGAAACCGGCTTCAGCAGATGAGGGAGTTTATGGGAATTCCGATTACATTTAAGATTGGCGTCGAGACATTCAATGAGGAATTTCGCGAGGGATACCTGAACAAGCATGCGGATTTCCATTCACCGGAAGAGGTGCGCCGATACTTTGACTCCCCGTGCCTGATGGTTGGAATCAAAGGTCAGACAAAAGAGATGATCGATTATGATATCCGTATGCTGAAGGAGCACTTCGAACTGGGAACGGTCAACGTATTTACCGACAATTCCACGGGTGTCAAACGCGATCAGGAGCTTGTAGACTGGTTTATGGAAAAATATGCATGGCTTCTGGACGACCCGACCGTGGAAGTGCTGTATGAGAAGACAGACTTCGGTGTCGGAGACTGAAACAACTGCAGGAGTAAAAGAAGAGAATGAAATGGATGCAGGAACCGCCTCTGTCAGAATCAGAGGCGGTTCCTTTCTTCAAATTTCCATGACAGAACAATATCTGTTTCCCCGGTAGCTTCATCGATATCTTCGGAAAGGACAGAAAATCCTTCTCTCAGGTAAAATTCCATGGCGCTCTGGTTTTTTCTGTATACGTTCAGTATCAGGGTACGGCGGATTTTTTGTACATAATGGATCAGCTGACCGCCAATGCCCATGGAGCGCGCATGTCTGTCCACAAAAATTCCTGCCAGATAGTCTCCCTGCAGTCCGACAAATCCAAGGATCTTCCCATCGGTTTCATATACATAAATTTCTGCCTGTAAGAGCTGTTCCCGGACCATCGGGGCATTTGACTCCCAGTAATTCCTTGGGATAAAATCATGGGCTTCGATATTGCCGTTAAGCCAGAGCTCCATGACCTGGTCAAGATCGCGGGCATCAAACATTCGAATCATTTTTCTCCTCCTTTTCAAACACGCTCAAACACGCTCTAATATGCTCTGATGTATCTATCATATCATAGCAGAGCACAAAAAGTCACGGCTGGAGTGTTTGAAGAGGAACGATTACGTAACAGTTCAGCTGGCTGAACTGTTACACGATTACAAAAACTTCCACTTGAAATACCGAACAAATGTTTGTATAATTTAAGCAGAACATATGTTCTGATTAAGCCATAAGAATGGGAAGTGGTAAAATGACGTGGGGAACAATAGAAAAACAGCAGATGCCTGGTACAGAAACCATTCGGCGGAGACCGCAGGAGGCGGCGGTAAAATGTTGGTTTACCGCCTCCGGCCGTGCGATCCCGCTTTCGATGAAGCTACAGGATCAGGATGGAGAAATTTTTTCTGTGGATGAGATTTTTGTGACGAGCTGTGAGAAAAAATATTATGCCGGAAGTGTTGCATGGGAATATAAATGCAGGATTGTCTTTCGGAGCCAGCAGAGACTGGTCACGCTGTTGTTTCAGCCGGAAACCTGCCGGTGGAAGGTGCTGGCAGGATAACGGTTCCGCAGAAAAGCCTTGGCAACCGTTGAAATCCGGTACGAAATGTGATAGCATTAGATTTATCAGGCAATCCATATACGGGTATAGGGTATATGGCGCCGGACGATAAAGGAATCACAGAAAAAGGATGATGATAAGATGCTTCAGGTAGAAAATCTGACTTATAAAGTCATGGAAAACGGAAAAGAAGTGACACTTCTCCGGGATGTGAGTTTTGATGTACAGGACGGAGAAATGTTGGTGATCACAGGACCCAACGGCGGAGGAAAATCTACGCTTGCAAAGGTACTGATGGGGATCGTTCCTGCCAGCAGCGGAAAGATCATACTGGATGGGGTGGATCTGACACAGATGACTCCGGATGAAAGAGCAAAGGCGGGGATCGGCTATGCGTTCCAGCAGCCTCCGGTTTTTAAGGGAATGACGGTGGAACGTCTTTTGAATCTGGCGGCGGGCAGGGAACTGCCTGAGGAGGTGTGCTGCACATTGCTCAGCAACGTTGGACTGTGTGCCAGAGAGTACCTGAAACGGGAGGTGGATGCCACCCTTTCCGGCGGCGAGCGCAAGCGGATCGAGATTGCCACGGTGCTGGCAAAGCAGCATAAGATCTGTATCTTTGATGAGCCGGAGGCAGGAATCGACCTTTGGAGCTTTTCCATGCTGGTGAAACAGTTTGAACAGATTCACGAGGCGAAGGATCAGAGCCTGATCCTGATCTCACATCAGGAAAGGATCATACAGATGGCGGACAGAATTCTGATCATCAATGACGCGGAGGTTGATCGGTGCGGAAAGAGAGAGGATATGCTGCCCGTGCTTTTTGAGGATCAGCCGTCCTGTGTCTGCATGAAAGAAAGGAGTGTGCACTGATGGAATGGGATATGGAAGAACTGGACGCGATTACCCGTCAGGTACTCGCCCAGATTGATACGGAGAGTTTCGGGAAGGAAGGCGCGTACAACCTGCGCTACAATGGAACTTCCCTGTGCCACGGAGACAGCGAGCATATCAAGATCAAGAGAAAGACGGACCGTCAGGGAATCGATGTATATATCAGCAAAGAGGCTCAGGGAGAACAGGTACATATCCCTGTTGTCCTGGCAGTTCCTGGAATGACGGATATTGTGTACAATGATTTTTATATAGAAGAAGGAGCGGATGTGACCATCGTAGCCGGCTGCGGAATCCATAATGCCGGCTGTGACAATGCCCGCCATGATGGAATCCACGCTTTTCATGTGGGCAAAAACGCCAATGTCCGGTATGAAGAAAAGCATTACGGAGAAGGCGAAGGGACAGGAGAGAAGATCCTGAACCCGGTGACAGAAATTGAACTGGAAGAAGGAGCGGTGTTTACACTGGATACCGCCCAGATCCGCGGTGTGGATTCCACCGTGCGCAAGACCTATGTACGGATGAAAGAGAATTCCCGTCTGAATGTGACGGAACGTCTGATGACTCACGACGCGCAGACCGCCGTTTCCGATATTGATGTGGAAATGAATGGTTCCGGCACCAACGCCCAGATTATTTCGCGATCCGTGGCAAAAGGCACTTCCCGGCAGAATTTCCATCCGAGAGCCATCGGAAATGCAGCCTGCCATGCGCATATCCAATGCGATTCCATTATCATGGAACATGCACAGGTGGCATCGATTCCGGAGATTGACGCGCGGCATGTGGATGCGGCGATCATCCATGAGGCAGCCATCGGAAGGATCAACGATGAACAGATCATGAAACTTCGGACTCTCGGGCTTTCCGAGGAAGAGGCGGAGAGCGTGATCATCGATAATTTCCTGCAGTAAGATCCTGAAAAAACACCGTCAGAAGAGGTATTGGAACCTTCAGAGATTTTCGATGTTCCGATAACGCTTCTGACGGTGTTTTTGTTTGCGTTTGAAAACGGGTATTTTATACTTCGTAAGAAAACAGGGAGAAATACTCTTAATTGTATAAATGGTAAAGAGAGAATAGCAAAAATGTTTTGAATTTAATAGAAAGTTTATGGAAGTATTGTTGCGAATGCTAAAAAACAATGATATAATTCAGTTAAAGTGAAACTGTTGTGATTGTCCAAATATTCAGGAGACTCTGTTTGGAACGCGGGAAATAAAGATAAAAAATCCAAAGTTCAGATACGGAGTGTCTGCGGACAGTATTTGTGGCGGGAATTGTAGTACCTGTTGGACACGTAAGGAGGTGTTGTTTATGAAAGTAACGGTATTTACAGAAAGCCCGGCCAAGTTATATGGGCGAATGGTAACCTATGAACCTACTTGGTACATCCGCACAAAGAATCACAGAATCTTGTTTGTGGCAGGAAAGAGTGACAGTTTTTGGAAATATGCCGGACAGATGGGAATCGATGTCAGAGCGATCGATACGATTCTTCTTCCGCAGGGATGTGAAGATCCGATCCGGGAACTGGAACGCTTTCTTGTACGTAACCAGAATGCTCAGATCTATTTGCCAAGACTTACCTATGAAAAGCATTTCTTTGAATTATGTAATAAGATGTTCGTGTATTCCGCAACCGATGCGATGAAAAAGTGGCTGGAACGGATTGTGTTTATGGATGAAACCATGCAAATCGATATGAGTATTCAGATCTTTACAGGAAAAGTACAGGAAATGTATCAGACTCCTCAGGGACAGAGCATGATATTGAAGGAAGACGGAAAAGCGGTTTTATTTATCAACGATGAGAAAGAAACTACAGATTACATGCAGGAACGGGCGGAGACGCTGTACGGAGATGATATCAACTATCTGTTTTACAAGACGCCTCATCAGGAATGCGTTGAGAAGGACTGCAGTACCTGCAAAATGAATGCGATGACGATGGGAAAGGCTGTTGTGATTTGATAAAGAAAAAAAGAAGAGGGCAAGCCTCTTTTGTGAAAAATACTTTCACAGAAGAGATTTGCCCTCATTTTCTTTGATGTGTTTTTTGATCGCCTGAAAACTGGTTTCGCTGATCACGTGTTCCATTTTGCAGGCGTCCTGTGCGGCAACTTCCGGGTCTACGCCCAGCTGGGTCAGAACGCTGGTTAGAATTTTATGACGTTCATAAATCTTGGAGGCGATTTCCATTCCCGCATCTGTCAGAGTGATGTATCCGTCAGAATCCATAAGGATATATCCGTTCTGGCGGAGATTTTTCATGGCGACACTGACGCTGGGTTTTGAGAAATCCAGTTCATTTACGATATCGATAGAACGAACGTGAGGAAGCCTTTCGCTCAGACGAAGAATGGTTTCCAGATAGTTTTCGGCAGATTCCTGTATTTTCATCATGAGACGTGTCTCCTTTCATCTGAATGTGTTTGAAACTTTTAAGAATGAATTTTCAAATACGTTCTGACCTGTATACAGAAGATAGTACCATATTTCAGGTGAAAATTCAATTGTCATATGATAAAATAATACCAGACTTGCAACAATTCAGACAGCTGAACAGGTACCGGGACGTACCATGGATAAATCAGCGGTAAAGTGGATTTGAAAGGAACAAAGAAGATGGCGAACAAGGAAGAACTAAGGAAAAAAAGACAAAAAGCCAGAAGAAGAAAGCAGGCAGTTTTCTTTGGAGCGGCGGGGATCGTCTGCCTGGTGTTGATCGTGGTGATCGCGAGGGGAATCCTGGATCTGCGCGCGGAGGAGCAGGCGGCCAGAGAAAAGCAAAATCAGGAGGCAGCGGCGAAAGAACCGGAAACAGAGAAGAGCCAGAAGGCGCAGGAAAATCAGGATGAAGAGACGCTGGACACGGTACCGGTGGAGGAAGAAGACATGGGGGTCAGCGCACAGGTAACCATCTCAGCAGCCGGAGATTTTACGCTGGGAACCGATGAAAACTTTGATTACAGCACAAGTCTTCCGGCACGGTATGAAGAAGTCCAGGATCCGGGATATTTTCTTCAGAATGTAAAAGATATTTTCGCGTCGGATGATCTGACGATCGTTAATCTGGAGGGACCCTTGACGACATCGGAAGAACGGGCGGACAAGCAGTTTTCCTTTAAGGGAGATCCTTCCTACACGGAGATTCTCACCAACGGATCTGTGGAAGCCTGCAATCTGGCAAATAATCACAGTAAGGACTATGGAATTCAGGGATATGAAGATACCATCGCCAATGTGGAGGCTGCCGGTATCAAAACGTTCGGTTACGAGAGGACAGCGATCTGGGAAACGAACGGAGTGAAAGTGGGACTGGCGGGAGTCTATGAGCTGGCGGAAGGTATGGACTGTCAGGACGATATGACGGCGACTATCCAGTCGCTGAAAGATGCCGGTGCGGATCTTGTGATCGTCAGCTTCCACTGGGGTGTTGAGAAAGAAAACTATCCGGACGAGACACAGCAGACGCTGGCGCATGCAGCCATCGATCAGGGCGCGGATCTTGTGCTGGGGCACCATCCCCATGTGCTTCAGGGAATCGAGAAATATCAGGGGAAATATATCGTGTACAGTCTCGGGAATTTCTGCTTCGGGGGCAATAAAAATCCATCGGACAAAGACACTATGATTTTTCAGCAGACCTTTACGCTGGAGAATGGTGAGGTTGTGGAGGATGATGCGATCAATATTATTCCGTGCCGCATTTCATCGGAAGATGACTACAACAATTATCAGCCGACGCCTGCAGAGGGCGAGGAAGCACAGAGAATCCTTGGAAGGATTCAGGAATACAGCCAGGGCTTTGGCACACAGCTTCCGTCTGTGACAGAGTAAACAGCAGCTACAGGAGGGAAAATATGCAGGAAGGAATCAGGATCTGCCGGAAATGTCTGTTGGAAGAGATGGATGAAGAAGCAGTCTATGTAGATCTGCGCAGATACATAGAACAGATACCCGATGAGGAACGGACAGAAGAGGCTGTTTACCGGGAACGGCTGGAACAGTGCAAGATGTGCGACCAGCTGTTGTCCGGTATGTGCCGGGTCTGCGGATGTTATGTGGAACTGCGGGCCGCCGTCCGGGTGCGCGCCTGTCCGTTGGTGCATCCGAGGTGGTGAGAGACTCTGGGGAAGGGAAAAACAATTTGGGCGGTCGTAATTCAAATTGAAAAGTGAAACCCCGGCAGGGGAGCTGCCGGGGCTTCGAGGGGAGTATAAATAATTAATAAGGGGTTATTAATTGTAAAAAAAATTTTTCGAAGGGTAAATTCTTTTTACAAGTATGATTATAATACATATAATGGAAAAATGCAATAAAGAAATTCGCATCTTCTTAAAAATTTACCACATAATGGTATTTTCTGTGCCAAAATCTTAAAAAATGGCGGAAATTAAAGCGGTGTCCCCCACTTTTACAGTTAAATTTACGAAAGGTTGCTTTTTCTCCAGATAGCTGGTGTAGTGCCGGTGTACTGGCGGAAAACGCGGATAAAATAACTCTGTGTGCTGAAGGAGAGATAATTTCCGATTTCTGTCGGCGTATAGTCGGAATAGCGCAGCATGTTTTTCGCGGCTTCCACGCGCTCCCGCTGGATATAGGTGACGATGGAATCGCCGGTTTCTTTGCGGAACAGCCGTGAGAGATAACAGGGACTCAGGCCGATTGCATCAGAAATGATCGTCAGGGTCAGAGGAGAATGAAGGTGCCGGTGAATATAATCGAGAGCTTGTTCCACCGGAGCAGAATAGCTTCCGTGCCGGCGGACGGCCACTTCCTGGGCGAAAGTCTGCATGGCCTGAAGAGAGAGCCGGCGGACTTCCTCCGGCGAGTGTGCGGCCTCAGACGTCTGGATAAAGCTGTCGCTGAGAGAGAAGGCAGTTTCCTCCGGGAGTCCGCCTTCGATGGCTGCTCTTGTGACCAGCGTAATGAAGGCGATAAAAAGATTCTGTTCCTGGCGCAGCTGATTGCGTGACAGGATCCCGGGACAGCCTCCGGTGAAGATGAGGGGGTGATCAGGCAGATGCTGAACATCGCCGCTGCGGATGAGTGAGAGCATCCGCTGTTCCTCCTCATAAGTGTTATGAAAATTTCTGCTTTCTCTCCGTTCAAAAAGCGTATGCTCGGTGAGTGCGGAGATGGAACTGGATGATGATGGCTTCTGATTCTTTTTAAAATGCATAAAAACCTCCCTATGCCAGTGCGTAGTCGAAAATTTATTTCTGCCATTGTACTTTGCACGAAATTCGCTCAAAGACTTTTGAATTTATTCTTTTGTTTGCGTCTGAAAATAAAATATCACAGAAGCAGAAAGAGTGCAAGAATTTGTTATTTAGAACAAAATATTAGTAGGAATAAGGAGGAAACTGTGATAAGTTAAGGATATCGAAAGGATCATACATTGAAAAATAGATTTCTGGCTATTTATTTTTCAATGTACCATTCTGCATGCAAAAAGGAAGACCGAAATGAATTTTGGAAAGGAGAATCTTATTCATGGAAAGAAATGTAAAAAAGATCGTGAGTCAGATGACACTGGAAGAAAAGGCAGGCATGTGTTCCGGCAAGGATTTCTGGCATCTGAAATCGGTGGAACGTCTGGGAATTCCGGAAGTGATGGTTACCGACGGGCCTCACGGACTGAGAAAGCAGGCGGAAAATGCCGATCATCTGGGAATCAATGAGAGTATCAAGGCGGTATGTTTCCCGACGGCGTGTGCGACGGCATGTTCCTTTGACCGTGAACTGCTGGAGGAGATGGGATCTGCCCTTGGAAAAGAATGCCAGGCGGAAAATGTTTCTGTTCTTCTTGGACCGGCGGTAAATATCAAACGTTCCCCGCTGTGCGGCAGAAACTTTGAATATTTTTCTGAGGACCCGTATCTTGCCGGTCAGATGGCGAAGGCTCATATTCAGGGTGTCCAGAAGGAAGGCGTAGGAACGTCGATCAAGCATTTTGCGGCAAACAATCAGGAATACCACAGAATGTCCGCCTCCTCCGAAGTGGATGAGAGAACGCTTCGGGAGATTTATCTGGCGGCTTTTGAGACACCGATCAAAGAGGCAAAGCCCAAAACGGTTATGTGCTCTTATAACCAGATCAACGGAGTCTTTGCATCGGAGGATCCTTGGCTGCTGGATGAAGTGCTCCGAAAAGAATGGGGCTATGAAGGGTATGTGATGTCTGACTGGGGCGCAGTCAATGAACGTGTTCCAGGGCTGAAGGCAGGACTGGAACTGGAAATGCCGGCATCCGGCGGAGAGACGGACCGTCAGATCGTGGAGGCTGTCAAAAACGGAACCCTGAAAGAGGAGATTCTGGACCGCGCGGTGGAACGGATTCTGAATGTGATCTTCGATTATGTGAATCATAAGAAGGACGAAGTGTTTGACATGGAAAAAGACCATGCGCTGGCAGAAAAGGTAGAGACGGAGTCCCTGGTACTGCTGAAGAATGACGGAATCCTGCCGCTGAAGAAGGGAAGCCGTGTGGCGTTTATCGGTGCGTTTGCAAAGAACCCGAGGTATCAGGGCGGCGGAAGCTCTCACATTAATTCCTTCCGGGTAACCGGAGCGCTGGAAGCGGCGGAAGGCATGGCGGATATCACCTACGCGGAAGGCTATGGACTGGAGAAAGACGAGATCGATGAAGCTCTGGTGACAGAGGCGGTAAAAGCGGCAAAAGAAGCGGAAGTGGCTGTCATCTTTGCTGGTCTTCCGGATGCGTTCGAATCGGAAGGTTACGATCGTGTACATATGAAGATGCCGAACTGCCAGAATCACTTGATTCAAGAAGTGTGCAACGTGCAGCCGAACCTTGTTGTGGTACTCCATAATGGTTCGCCGGTGGAAATGCCGTGGGCGGATGAAGTCAAAGGCATTCTTGAGGCGTATCTTGGTGGACAGGCTGTGGGAGCAGCGGAAGCGAAGATCCTGTTTGGTGATGCCAATCCGTGCGGCAAACTGGCGGAGACCATTCCGTATAAACTTTCTGATAACCCGTCTTATCTGAATTTCCCGGGCGATGGAGAAACCGTGGAATATAAGGAAGGGATTTTTGTCGGCTACCGTTATTATGATAAGAAGGAAATGCCGGTGCGTTATCCGTTCGGTTATGGACTGAGCTACACGGAATTCGCTTACAGTAACCTGAAACTGGATAAGAAATCCATGAAGGATACGGATACCCTGACGGTGAGCGTGGATGTATCCAATACCGGAAACCGGGAAGGCAAGGAGATCGTCCAGCTTTATGTGGCGGATCAGACAGGCAGCGCCAACCGTCCGGTACGGGAACTGAAGAATTTCGTCAAAGTATCATTGGCTCCGGGAGAGACAAAGACGGTTCAGATGGAACTGAACAAACGAAGCTTCGCATGGTACAATGTAAAGCTTCATGACTGGTATGCGGCAAGCGGAACCTATGAGATCCAGCTCGGAAAATCTTCCAGGGAGATCGTGCTTTCGGATACGGTGGAAGTGACAACAGACGTAACAGTACCGGTGGAGATCCATAAAAACACGACGGTCGGACAGCTGATGCGCGATCCGAAGGCAGCGGCGTTTCTACAGGAAACCATGGGTGAGATGATGAAAACCCTGGGCGGAGGCGGAGAAGCGTCCACGGAAGCGATTTCACCGGAAATGATCCAGGGGATGCTGGAAAGCATGCCGCTCCGCGGCCTGAGGAGTTTTGCCGGACTGAGTGAAGAAGGACTGAATCAGCTGGTTGAAAAACTTCGTTCTTTATAAAAAAATTTTCAGATGCATATTTGGAACAAAAAAAGTCATACTATTCCTGTAATCAGAAACAAAAGATATTACACAGGAGGTATTGAATATGTCAAACAAGCAGAATTATGCATCTGAAACAAACAAAAATACTGGAAAGAACAGCCAGAAAAATGGTATGAAGAATAACCATGAAAACAATAAGACCACAAATTCCGCAGGTCAGAATTCCAGAAACTGCTACCGCGGAAGTCAGGACAACCGTAATTCCTATGGCGAAGAATAAATAACCTGCCAGGAAGGGTGAAAAAGAATCCCGAAAGGAACCATTTTCAGATTCCCATAGAGCATCCGTTCATGAAATCTTGCGGATGCCATCAGGGAACGGAAGAGGACTTTCGGGATTCTTTTTTTGTGTTTCGTACCTTTTACAGAAACGGTCATATTATATTTTATACTATAATAGGAAAGGAGGCATCCGGATGGCTGAACTGGAAATGATCTCGGCGGATCAGTTGGATGAGTACGCAGAACGGCGGGACTGTCTGCTGATCGATCTGCGTGACCGCTGGGAGTATGATGCGGGACATATCAAAAATGCCGTCAATATGCCTTATGATGATCTGTTGGCACATGTCTGCCTCCCGAAGAACCGTCTGCTGGTCCTGTACTGTGACAGAGGTTCTCTGAGCATGGTGCAGGGAAAGAAGCTGGCTGCAGAGGGCTATCGTGTGGTAATGGTAGTCGGAGGGATGCATGCTTACAGGGGAAAATATCTTGTAAAATAGATGAAGATAAGGTAAGATGGGAAAAGGAATGTCCGTGACGTTCCGGCTGCGGAACATGCGGACATTCCAGACAGAAAAAAGAAACCCGGACAGAGATCCGAACAACAACAGGAGGAAAATAGAAAATGAAGTTTATGTTTGCTTCCGATATTCATGGTTCTGCCTATTACTGCAGAAAACTGCTTGAGGCGATGGAAAAGGAGCAGCCAAAGAAGCTGCTGCTTCTGGGAGATATTTTGTATCATGGTCCGAGAAACGATCTGCCGAAAGAGTATGCGCCGAAAGAGGTGATCGCGATGCTCAACGGCGTAAAGGACAAACTCCTGGCAATCCGTGGAAACTGCGATACCGAAGTGGATCAGATGGTCCTGAATTTCCCGGTTCTGGCGGACTATGCCTGGTTTACCGATGGAACGCATACCTTTTATCTGAGCCATGGACATGTTTATCATGAGGGAAATCTTCCGCCGATGCAGGAGGACGAGATCTTTGTCTATGGACATACCCATGTCCTGCGGGCGGAGAAGAAGGATGGACGTGTGTATCTGAATCCGGGTTCCGTATCCCTGCCGAAGGAAGGAAACATCCCGACCTACGCGGTGCTGAAGGATGGAGTCTTCACCATCAAAGGATTTGACGGCACGGTGGTGAAGGAACTGGCGCTGTAAAGAACGCAGGATGAGGTGAGTATGGAAAAATTTGAACTGATCGCGCCCTGCCATTTTGGGCTGGAAGCGGTGATGAAACGTGAAATTCTGGACCTGGGTTATGAGATAACCAGTGTTGAGGACGGGAAAGTGACATTCGAAGGCGATGCGGAGGCGATTGCCTATGCCAATGTGTTCCTGAGAACCACAGAGAGGATCCTTTTGAAGATCGGGCAGTTCCGGGCGGAAACCTTTGAAGAACTTTTTGAGAAGACGAAGGCGCTGCCGTGGGAGCGGTATATTCCAAAAGATGGAAAATTCTGGGTGACAAAGGCGAATTCTGTAAAAAGCAAACTGTTCAGTCCGTCCGATATCCAGTCGATCATGAAAAAGGCGATGGTGGAGCGGCTGAAGACCGTCTATCATACAGAATGGTTTCAGGAGGACGGGAGCAGTTTTCCCATCCGCGTTTCTATTCTGAAGGACGTGGTCACGGTGGGGCTGGACACCTCCGGAGTGTCTCTGCACAAAAGAGGCTACCGAAAAATGACCGCAAAAGCGCCCATCACAGAGACGCTGGCGGCTGCTCTCCTGATGCTGACGCCATGGAAGAAGGACAGGATCCTGGTGGATCCGTTCTGCGGAAGCGGTACGTTTCCCATTGAAGCGGCGATGATGGCGGCACAGATCGCTCCTGGAATGAACCGGTCGTTTCTCGCGGAGGAATGGAAACATCTTGTGCCGGCAAAACACTGGTACAATGTGATGGACGATGCGGCGGAGCGAGTGGATAGAAACGTGGAGACGGATATTCAGGGATTTGATATCGACGGAAATGTGATCAATGCCGCCAGAGAGAACGCAAAGCTGGCGCAGGTGGATCATCTGATCCATTTTCAGCAGCGTCCGGTGGCGGAACTGTCCCATCCGAAAAAATACGGATTTCTGGTGACCAATCCTCCTTACGGGGAAAGGCTTGAGGAAAAAGAAGCGCTGCCGGAGCTGTACCGAACCCTTGGGGAGCGTTTCCGGGCGCTGGATTCCTGGTCCATGTATCTGATCACCAGCTATGAAGACGCGCAGCGTTATATAGGAAAGAACGCAGATAAAAACAGAAAGATCTACAATGGAATGCTGAAGACGTATTTCTATCAGTATTCGGGCCCGAAACCTCCAAGGAGGGAGAAGCCGATACGGTAGCAAAGAGTCGTAACAGTTCAGCCTGCTGAACTGTTACGGCATCCGTCCATGAAAGATCGCTTCGCGATGAGACGGATGCCCATAAACACTACGTTTTCATACGGTCTGCGCAGTAAATGCGCAGACCTGATTGAATAGCTGCCAAAGAGTCGCCAAAACGACGGAAAACAGTTGTGTTTCGTGGTAAATTACGATATAATGACAACATGAGCAAAGGACGGGAAAACATGGAAAAGATTATATTTGCAACCGGAAATGCCGGAAAGATGAAAGAAATCCGGGAAATTCTCGCGGATCTGCACATGGACGTGCTTTCGATGAAAGAGGCGGGGATTGTTCTCGATATTGAAGAAAATGGCAGCTCCTTTGAAGAAAACGCGGTGATCAAGGCAAAAGCCGTGGCGCAGCATCCCAATGCCAGAGGTGCCGTGGTGCTGGCGGATGATTCTGGATTGGAGATTGATTACCTGAATGGGGAGCCGGGAATTTACTCGGCGCGTTATATGGGAGAGGACACTTCCTACCATATCAAAAATCAGAATCTGGTAGATCGTTTGGAGGGTGTGCCGGATGAAAAACGGACGGCGCGGTTCGTATGTGTGATCGCAGCGGTGTTCCCGGACGGAGAAGTGCTGACAGAAAGAGGAACCATTGAGGGAAAAATCGGATATGAGGAACGCGGGTCCAACGGCTTTGGGTACGATCCGATTTTCTATCTTCCGGATATGAGCAGAAGTACGGCGCAGCTCATGCCGGAAGAAAAGAATGCGGTCAGCCACAGAGGAAAAGCGCTTCAGCAGATGAAGCAGGAATTAACTAAGAGAAAAGAGAATGTGAAATGAAGATATTGGTTGTCAGCGATACGCATGGCCATACGAAAAATCTGGAGAGAGTTCTTGAAAAGGTGGGAGACATCGATCTGTTCATCCATTGCGGAGATCTGGAAGGCGGAGAGGATTATATCCGCGCGCTGGTAGATGTACCATGTTATATGGTTGCGGGAAACAACGACTGGTTTTCGGATCTGCAGAGGGAGATGGAGATTTCTGTCGACGACTACCGGATATGGATCACCCATGGAAACAACTATGGAGCATCGATGGGACCTGAGCGCCTGCTGGAAGAAGCGGCGGCGAGAAATGTCGATGTGGTGATGTACGGACATACGCATCGTCCGCTGATCGAATACCAGGACAATATCGTCATTGTCAATCCGGGGAGCCTTTCTTATCCCCGTCAGAATGGGAGAAAACCCAGTTATCTGATCATGGAGATTGACCGCGACCATGAGGCTCATTACACGATAAATTATCTCGATTGACAGATAATTGAAAAAAATAAAAAAATTTCAAAAAAGCTGTTGACAAATGGAAGGTTCTGTAATATACTATGTCTTGTCGTTGAGCACGACAAAAAAACAAGAAAGCATAGCACGATTAAGGAACTTTCCGGGGTGTGGCTCAGTTTGGCTAGAGCGCCTGGTTTGGGACCAGGAAGTCGCAGGTTCGAATCCTGTCACCCCGACGTCGTGCGGGTGTAGTTCAATGGTAGAACACCAGCCTTCCAAGCTGGATACGTGGGTTCGATTCCCATCACCCGCTTAAGTGTTTGTAGCTCAGTTGGATAGAGCAACGGCCTTCTAAGCCGTGGGTCGGGGGTTCGAATCCCTCCAAACACGTTCGCTGCAAGGCGATAATTTCACATGGTGGGTATAGCGCAGTTGGTTAGCGCGCCAGATTGTGGCTCTGGAGGCCAAGGGTTCGAATCCCTTTATCCACCCTGCCTGCATGGCGAAACTTTGGGCTATCGCCAAGCGGTAAGGCACAGCACTTTGACTGCTGCATTCGCTGGTTCGAATCCAGCTAGCCCAGTCAAAAGAAAATCATCTTATGGAGCATTAGCTCAGTCGGTAGAGCACTTGACTTTTAATCAAGTTGTCCGGGGTTCGAATCCCCGATGCTTCATTGCTGAGAAGCGCCGTAAACCTTGTATTTATGCGGGTTTACGGTGCTTTTGCGTTTTGAAAAATAAGCTGTTTTGAGCTGTTTGAAACAGATGCAAATGTGTCATTTCGGTGTCACCGAAGAGCAGATATGTCATTTTCGTGTCAAAAGATTGTGATGTGAAAAAGAAAATTATTCTGATTTCTCAGGATGTGGTCCGCAGATTTAGGAAGATGTTATGAAATGAATGGTTCTTTGGAAGAGGTGTTTGCACATGTATGAAAAATTTATAGAGGCAGTGAAACAATGGGCGGAAGAAAACGGGAAAATTGAAAGTGTAATTATTGTAGGTTCTTATGCGAGAGGCACGAATACGGTCACGTCGGATCTTGATCTTGTGATTCTTACGCCGTGCAGGGATGAGATGGTGGAAGATCAGGAATTTACAGAATTATTTGGGGAGATTGCGAAGCGCCAGAAGGAGTATTATGGAGCCTGTACCTCTGTGCGTGTGTGGTATCAAAACGGGATGGAGGTTGAATTCGGGCTTGTGAAGCCGTCGTGGATCAGTGTACCACTGGATCAGGGAACGCATAAAGTATTAAGCGATGGATATAAAGTTATTTTGGATAAAAAATCTTATTTTCTGAATTTGAAGCTCTGATCATGCGGCTGGAATGGGCGAAAGCGGCGGTGTCACGAATGATACCGCCGCTTATCTTATGTTCATTGTCCCAGCAATCAAAAGTATTGTCAAGTATGTAGGTTTGTGTTTCTGATTATTGATTTTTATTACGGTTAGTGATATAGTTATTACAGTAACCGTAATAAGGAGGAAACAATGTGAGAGACAACACAAAAGGCGGTGCTCTGACAGAAGTGACGTTTTTTATTTTGCTGTCATTGTATACGCCTAAACATGGATATGCTATCATGCAATTCATAGAAAATGAAACGAAGGGACGCTTAATCTTAGGCGCAGGAACCTTATATGGCGCTTTAAATACTCTGCAGGAAAAAGGCTGGATCATGCCTTGCGGAATTTCTGACGGACGAAAGAAAGAATACGAAATTACAGAAGAAGGAAAAGCGGTTGCCAAGACAGAGTTGGAACGGCTCCATTCTCTGGTAAATACGGCGGAAAGGATCATTGGTGGAGATTATGAGTAAAAAGTGTTATCGCTACTTTGGCTTACTGCTGCAGAAACAGGAAAAATGGCTGAACAAAATGGCTGAACGGGGCTATCGCCTTACTGCCGTTGATAAAATGCTATATGAGTTTGAAGAATGCAATCCGGGCAGTATAGAATACCGTGTGGAATACATTGGGTCAAAATCAAAGAGCAACGGGCGAGAATATTTTCAGTTTCTTGAAGAGATGGGATATTTCATTTTTTTTCTTCTGTTAGGTATCGTAACGAAAGTTGTTTTATTTGCACTGTTTGGAGTAATTCCATTAGTGCCGGCTCTTGTTTATCATCATTAAATTAGAACGCTGGAAAAAGAATCTATATCAGAGGAGTGGTAACCATGAAAGAAAACAGAACATCTAATAAAAGTACCTTTATTGTTTTGGGGATTACCTTTGTTATTGTCGGGATATTGGCTGTAGTCAAAGTGATTCACAACTCAGGAAATAATGCGAGCATAGGATGGGTTGAACATAAACAGTCTGATCTTTGGGCAGCAGACTACTCTTACTTTACAGGAACACAGACGGGCAATTTGCAAGGATCAAACACCAAGTTGGATATAGCGGTTGAAACAGATCGCGGCAGTTTGGAAATAACGTTAAAAGATCCTGATGAGAATCTTCCGTTTTCTGAGACTGTTTCAGATGACACGTCCTTTCGTGTAGATGTTCCGGAGAAAGTCATAGTGTCCGTATCAGGAGAAGAACATAGCGGAGAATTTAAGATCAGCTATTAAGAATGTAAATTCTGCTGTTGCAGTGGCTATGGAGAGGCAAGGGAAAAGAAACCGTATAAAGGCAAAAACGGCAGTATCATATGATACTGCCGTTTCTTTCAGGATGCGGATAACAGGACTTGAACCTGCACGTCGGGGACACCAGAACCTAAATCTGGCGCGTCTGCCAATTCCGCCATATCCGCATACGTGGTATTATATAGTAGATTTTCAGAATTGTCCAGAGTTTTTGAGAAAAGATTTATTGGAACGATGAGAAAAATACAATGGAAATACCATGGAAATAAACGGTTTGGCAGGTGGGAAAAACCGCTGTGAAAGGTGAAAATTCTGTACATGGTCTTAAAGATATGATATAATAGCCCCGTCAGAAAGTGCTTATCCGCACTTTTTTTGAAAACAAATTCGTAACAGTTCAGAAATACCCAGGATCAGGGGCGGAGAAAGGGACTGTAATATAATTTCTTGTCCGGCTGTGAAAAAGCCGGTTTCTATCGATAAATTTCGACAAATAATCCCAGGAAAATATTTTTGGAAGATATGAGGAAAGAGAAATGACAAGGGAAAAATATGAATCTTTATCTTTGAGTGTCTTGCGGGAGCTTGCGAAAAGCAGAAACCTGAAAGGTGTATCTGCCCTGCGTAAAGAAGCACTTATTGAGAGAATGCTGGAAGAAGATGAGAAAGCAGGCAGCACAGAAAAAAATGCAGCCGGTATAGAAAAGAATGCAGGAGACGCAGACAAGGACAGAGCCAGCGAAAGGACGGTGGATTCTTCCGTGGAAGAGAACAGGAGTGAAAAACAGGAGTTTGCTCAGGAAAGAAAAGGATACCGGGAGCGCCAGGAGAATTTCCGGGAGCATCCTCAGAGAAGAGAATATGTGAGCCGGGAGCAGCAGCCCCGTGAGGAGGGGGAAAATGAACCGGTGCAGGAGGGTCAGAAAGAACAGCCGCAGATCGACAGCGGACGGGAAGCCTGCGGAATCCTGGAGGTTATGCAGGACGGCTTCGGATTTATCCGTTCCGACAATTTCCTGCCGGGAGAGAATGATGTCTATGTCTCTCCGGCACAGATTCGCCGGTTTGGATTGAAGACCGGTGACATGATCCGCGGAAATACCAGAGTGAAGTCTCAGAATGACAAGTTTGGCGCTTTGATGTATGTGAAAGCGATCAACGGTTTCCCGCCGGATTCGGTAGCAAAACGCTGCTGTTTTGAAGATATGACACCGATCTTTCCGACAGAGCGGCTGAAACTGGAACGTCCGGGAGGAAGTATGGCGATGCGCGTGGTGGATCTGGTCAGCCCTATCGGAAAGGGACAGCGAGGAATGATCGTATCTCCGCCGAAAGCAGGTAAGACCACACTGCTGAAAGAGGCTGCAAAATCCATCCTTCGCAACAATCCGGAAATGCACCTGATCATCCTTCTGATCGATGAACGTCCGGAGGAGGTGACGGATATCCGGGAAGCGATCCACGGACCGAACGTGGAGGTGATCTATTCGACCTTTGACGAGCTTCCGGAGCATCACAAGAGAGTGTCCGAGATGGTGATCGAGCGTGCCAAGCGTCTGGTGGAGCACAAAAAGGATGTCATGATCTTTATCGACAGCATCACCCGTCTGGCAAGAGCCTACAACCTGACCGTACCGCCAAGCGGAAGAACTCTGTCCGGCGGTTTGGATCCGGCGGCGCTCCACATGCCGAAACGCTTCTTCGGAGCGGCGAGAAATATGAGAGAAGGCGGCAGCCTGACTATCCTTGCCACTGCGCTGGTGGAGACAGGAAGCAAGATGGACGACGTGGTGTACGAGGAATTCAAGGGAACCGGAAATATGGAGCTGATCCTGGACCGCAAGCTTCAGGAACGGAGAGTATTCCCGGCGGTGGATATTATTCGCTCCGGAACGAGGCGGGAGGATCTGCTTCTGACTCCGGATGAGCAGGAAGCAGTGTACAACATGCGCCGTGCTCTGAATGGTCTGAAATCAGATGAAGCGGCAGAAAATATTCTGAATATGTTTGCCAAGACAAGAAATAACGGCGAATTGGTTCAGCTCTTAAAGAAACAAAAAATCGTATAATATCTTGCAATTATAAAAAAGATATGTTATAATTTGAGAGCTGTGCAAGATTCGACAGAGTCTTAGTGAAAGAAACAATCAGAATGACAGGGGAAGCACCGATGCGAAAGCAGTCCACTTGTGAAAATGGATTGTAAGCAGAGAAATGCGGAATCTGTGATTCTGGACAAATAATGAAGAACAAGAAGAGGTGAAGGAAATGAAAGAAGGAATCCATCCGGCATATCATCAGGCAACTGTAACCTGCAACTGTGGAAATACATTTGTAACAGGATCTACAAAAGAAGATATCCATGTAGAAATCTGCTCCAAATGCCATCCGTTCTATACAGGACAGCAGAAAGCTACAGCAGCTCGTGGACGTATTGAGAAGTTCAACAAGAAATACGGCATGAAATAAGAAAAAGCATAAGGGTAAAACAATGGGTTGAGGTTGGAAAATCTCAACCCATTCTACTATCCGGCGATTGTCCGGAAACGCCGGTAAGGGGAAGGGAATCATATGAAATCATCAAATATTGGCGGTCAGGCAGTCATGGAAGGCATCATGATGATGAACAGGGACAAGTACGCGGTGGCTGTGCGCAAACCGAACCGTGAGATCGAAGTGAAGGTGGAGGACCACAGACCTCTGGCGCGCCACGCGAAGATCCTGCAGCTTCCGATCATCCGCGGTGTTTTCAGCTTTGTGGATTCACTGGTGACGGGAATGAAATGCCTGATGTATTCTGCGACTTTTTATGAAGATGAGGAAGAGGAGCAGAAGAGAATGGAAATGAGCGAGGAGGAACGGCAGGCTGCGCTGAAGAAGAAGGAAAAGGATGACAGTCTGATGATGTACGGTTCGGTTATCTTTTCCGTGGTCATAGCAGTTGCCGTGTTCATGCTGCTGCCTTACTTTCTGGCGGAGCAGCTGGAACGTTTTCAGATCCCTCATGTGGCCATTACCATTGCGGAGGCCGTTGTGCGTGTGGGAATCTTTGTGCTGTATCTGTGGGCGATTTCCAGGATGGAGGATATCCAGAGAGTTTTTATGTATCACGGCGCGGAACATAAATGTATCAACTGCATTGAACATGGAATGGAACTGAACGTGGAAAATGTGATGAAAAGTTCCAGAGAACATAAACGCTGCGGAACCAGTTTCCTGATGTATGTCATTGTCATCAGTATCATTTTCTTCCTATTTATTCAGGTGGATTCTCCGGTGCTGAGGGTTGTATACCGTATCCTTCTTGTTCCGGTGATTGCGGGAGTTTCCTACGAGATCATCCGGATGGCAGGAAGATTTGACAACAAGGCAGTCAATCTCCTGAGCAAACCGGGCCTGATGCTCCAGCATCTGACGACGAGAGAGCCGGAGCCGGATATGGTCGAGGTGGCGATTGCTGCGGTGGAGGCTGTGTTTGACTGGAAGTCTTATCTGAAAGAAAATTTCGCAGAAGAAAACGCGGAAGAAGGAAACAGCGCGGGCGGATGCTGCGCCGGAAGTGAAAATGGGTGAAAAAGACAGAAAAACCTTGAAAGAATTGCTGGATTCCGGTATTTTATATTTGACAGGAAAAGGCATTGAGGAAGCGGCGACGGATGCGTGGCTGCTGCTGGAAGAAGTGTTTCAGATAAGCAGGAGCTGGTACTTTGCCCACAGTGATACGGAGGCGGAGGAACAGAAGGCACGGCGGTACGAATCGCTTCTGGAACAGCGGGGACAGCGGATCCCGCTGCAGCATCTGACCGGGAAGACCTGGTTCTACGGACTGCCGTTTACCGTCAATGAACATGTGCTGATTCCGCGGCAGGATACGGAGATTCTGGTGGAGGAGGCGCTGAAGCGGGCAAAGTCGGGTATGAAGATCCTGGATATGTGTACCGGGTCTGGGTGCATCCTGCTGTCGGTGCTTTCCAACTGTCCTTCCGTGATGGGAACAGGCGTGGACCTGTCAGAAAAAGCGTTGGAGACTGCGCGGAAAAATGCGGCTGATCTGAAGATTAAGGCAGAATTTCTCCACAGCGACCTGTTTAAGCAGGTGGAAGGGAGCTTTGATCTTATCCTGTCAAATCCGCCGTATATCCGGACCGATGTGATACCGACGCTGATGCCGGAGGTCCGGGACCATGAACCCTGGATGGCATTGGACGGAAAGGAAGACGGCCTGTATTTTTACCGGAAGATCCTGGAGCAGGCGGGAGCGTATCTTATTCCCGGCGGGTGGCTGTGTTTCGAGATCGGCTATGACCAGGGAGAAGACCTGCGCGCTTTGATGCAGCGGCAGGGATTGGAGCAAATAGAGATCGTCAAAGACCTTGCGGGGCTGGACCGTGTGGCTGTGGGACGGAAAAAGTAACGTCTCAGCCTGCGAATGCAATGTCTCAGTACGCGGTGACGGCGGGAAAACAGAAGACTGCAGGGCATAAAAGTGAAGGAGAAAGATAAATGTTTGATAAACTGGATGATATCCTGTTTCGTCTGGAAGAGGTTCTGAATCAGCTGAATGAGCCGGGAGTGGCAAACGATCCCGGGCTGTTCCAGAAGCTGATGAAGGAGCAGGCAGAGCTCCAGCCGATTGCAGACGCTTATCAGGAGTATAAAAACTGTAAACAGACCATCGAAGACAGCGTTGCCATGCTGGAAGAGGAAAATGATGAGGAAATGAGGGAAATGCTCAAGGAAGAGCTTTCCGAGGCGAAAAAGCGGGTGGAGGAACTGGAGCAGGAACTGAAGATTCTGCTGCTGCCCAAAGACCCGAACGACAGCCGGAACGTTATTGTTGAGCTGCGTGCGGGAGCGGGCGGAGACGAGGCTGCACTGTTTACGGCAGAAGTCTACCGTATGTATGTGAAATATGCGGAAAGCCGCGGATGGAAGACGGAGATGATGAGCGTCGATGAAAACGGAATCGGAGGATTCAAGGATGCGACGTTTATGATCAACGGAAACGGCGCGTATTCCAGAATGAAATATGAGAGCGGCACCCACCGGGTACAGCGTGTGCCGGAGACCGAGACGGGCGGAAGAATCCACACCTCCACGATGACTGTGGCGATCATGCCGGAGGTGGATGAAGTGGAAGTGCGGATCGATCCGTCGGAATATAAATTCGATGTGTTCCGTGCGTCCGGAAACGGCGGACAGTGCGTCAATACCACAGACTCTGCGGTGCGGCTGACACATTTTCCCACAGGAATCGTTATTTCCTGCCAGGATGAGAAGTCTCAGCTGAAAAACAAAGACAAAGCGCTGAAGATCCTGCGCGCCCGGCTTTATGAGTTGGAGCAGGCAAAACAGCATGATGAGCTGGCGGCGCTGAGAAAAAGCCAGGTGGGAACCGGGGATCGCTCGGAGAAGATCCGGACTTACAATTTCCCGCAGGGGCGCGTGACAGACCACAGGATCAAACTGACTTTGTATAAACTGAATAATATCATGGATGGAGATCTGGATGAGATCATTGACAGCCTGATCGCTGCGGACCAGGCGGCAAAACTGAGCAGTATGCAGGAGCAGGAAGGCTGAAAAAGATAAAATCTGCCAGCGCATGTTTGAAAATTACAGGAATGAATTTTCAAACGCATTCTGAGATGTAAAGAAAAATACAGAACAATGCAGGAGGTAGCGTCATGAAAGATACGACACTGGTGATTATGGCCGCCGGAATCGGCAGCCGTTTTGGAAAAGGAATCAAGCAGCTGGAACCTATGGGACCGAACGGAGAGATTATCATGGATTATTCCATCCATGATGCGATCGAAGCCGGATTCAATAAAGTAGTGTTCATCATCCGCAAAGACCTGGAAAAAGATTTCCGGGAAACCATCGGAAAACGTGTGGAAAAGCTGGTGGATGTCCGTTACGTATTCCAGGAACTGGATGCTCTGCCGGAAGGATTCCAGAAGCCGGAAGGCAGAACGAAACCTTGGGGAACCGGTCAGGCGGTGCTTTCCTGCAAGGGAACGGTCAACGAACCGTTTGTAGTCATCAATGCGGATGATTATTATGGAAAAGAACCGTTCGTCAAACTTCATGAGTATCTGATTCAGGAGCATCCGGAGCAGAAGGCGATGCCGATCTGTATGGCGGGATTTATTCTGGGAAATACTCTCAGCGATAACGGTGGTGTGACCCGTGGAATCTGCAGCATGGATGAGGAAGGAAATCTGACGACCGTCCATGAGACAAAGAATATCGTGAAGACCGAAGACGGAGCGGCGATAGAGCAGGAAGACGGCGCACGGACACCTGTGGATGTCAATGCCAGAGTTTCCATGAATATGTGGGGACTCCAGCCGGAATTCATCGATGTTCTCGAGGAAGGGTTTGTGGAATTTCTCTCCGGACAGAAAGAGGGAGATCTGAAGGGAGAGTATCTTCTGCCGATTTATATTGATGAACTGCTTCAGAAAGGCAGGGTTTCGGTCAAGGTTCTCGATACCACAGCGGAGTGGTTCGGCGTTACCTACGCAGAGGATAAAGCAGCGGTGGCAGAGGCGATCCGCAGGCTGATCAATCAGGGGGTTTACAGTGAAAACCTGTATGAGCATCAGTGATAACTGGCGGATCACTGATTTTAGGATTCATGGAATTGTTCAGCGGGATGAATTGCTGGGAATTCACAGTGGTTCATTGACATATATTTGGAATACATAGTGCCTGTGGGCATCCGTTTCATTGTGAAGCGATTTTTATGGGAGGATACCACAACAGTTCAGCCAACTGAACTGCAGCAGGGGAAAGGAAGTATAAAAATGGGAAAATATTTTGGTACAGACGGATTTCGAGGGGAAGCAAACATTAATCTGACCGTGGAGCATGCCTACAAGGTGGGAAGATTTCTCGGATGGTATTTCGGGAAGGAGCATCGGGCACAGATCGTGATCGGAAAGGACACACGGCGCTCCAGCTATATGTTTGAGTACTCGCTGGTAGCGGGACTGACCGCATCCGGAGCGGATGTCTATCTGCTCCATGTTACCACGACGCCGAGCGTTTCCTATGTGGTTCGGACAGAAAATTTTGACTGCGGCATTATGATTTCCGCGAGCCATAATCCATTCTATGATAACGGAATCAAGATCATCAATGGTTCCGGACAGAAGATGGAAGCAGAGGTAGAGGCGCAGATTGAAACTTACATTGACGAAGGGGTACCGGAAATTCCGTTTGCAACGAGAGAAAATATCGGTCGTACGGTGGATTTTTCCGCAGGCCGCAACCGTTATATCGGTCACCTGATCTCCCTTCCTACCCGCTCTTTCAAGGGAAAACGGGTAGGGCTGGACTGTGCGAACGGAAGCGCTTCCGCCATCGCCAAGAGTGTCTTTGACGCAGTGGGCGCCAAGACGTATGTGATCCACAATGAGCCGGATGGAACCAACATCAATACCAACTGCGGTTCCACACATATCCAGGAACTCCAGAAATATGTCCGGGAGAATCAGCTGGACATTGGATTTGCCTATGACGGAGACGCGGACCGCTGCATCGCCGTAGATGAAAACGGAAATGTTGTGGACGGAGATCTGATCATGTATGTCTGCGGAAAGTATCTGAAAGAGGAAGGAAGACTGAATCAGGATACCATCGTGACAACTGTCATGTCCAACCTTGGACTGTACAAAGCCTGTGACCGTGCGGGAATCCGCTATGAAAAGACAGCGGTCGGCGACAAATACGTCTGCGAAAACATGATGGCAAACGGCTATTCCCTGGGCGGAGAACAGTCTGGTCATATTATTTTCAGCAAGCACGCAACTACCGGAGATGGTATTCTGACTTCCCTGATGGTTATGGAAGTGCTGATGGAGAGAAAACAGCCGCTGAGTGTGCTGACATCGGAAGTGACGATTTATCCGCAGCTGCTGAAAAATGTACGCGTATCCGATAAGACAGCTGCCCGCGAGAATCCGGCAGTGCAGGAAGCCGTCCGAAAAGTGGAAGAAGCTCTTGGAGACGATGGAAGAATCCTTGTGCGTGAGAGCGGCACGGAGCCGGTGATCCGTGTGATGGTGGAAGCTGCAAGCGATGAACTCTGCGAGAAACATGTCAACGACGTGATCGAGGTAATGAATCGAGAAGGATTAGTGGTAGGATGAAAAAAGCACTGCTTTTAGCGGCATGCCTGCTGGCGGCATCGCTGGCAGGCTGCGGAAAAGAACAGTCCGAGCTTTATGACAGAGGCATGGATGCGATGGAACAGCAGGACTATGTCACCGCGATCGGAATGTTTCAGGGAGCCATCGAGGCAGAGGAACGTCTGGCGGAAAGCTACCGGGCGATCGGTATTGCCTATCTGGAAAGCGCAGAATACGAGAGCGCTGCGGAAGCGTTTCAGAACAGCCGGAACGCGATGGAGCACAAGAACGAAGAATTCCAGAAAGATGTGATGATGTATCAGGCGCAGGCGCTGCAGCTGGCTGGAAACACGGATCAGGCGTTGGAAATATATGACCAGGTTGTGGAAGCGTTTCCGGACGGTGACGTTTATCTGTCCAGAGGAAGTCTTCATCTGACCCGGAAGGAATACGACGGGGCAAAAGAGGATTTTGAAAAAGCCCTGAACGAGAACAGAAGCTATGAAATGTGCCTGAAAATTTATCAGCTGTATCAGGACAGCAGCATGAAAGCGGACGGGGACGCGTTTCTGGAACAGGCCACGCAGATTTCCCCAAACGATGCGGAAGATTATTATGAGCTTGGATGTGTCTACTATTATCTGGAGGACACAGAGAAGGCAAAGGAAGCGTTGGAACAGGCTATGGATGAGGGAAGCACAGAGGCTTTGTCCCTGCTTGGAAATGTTTATCTGGATCAGAATGATACCGAGAGCGCCAGAAAGCTGTTTGAGCAGGAACTGGAAGGAGAAGAAAAGGCTGCCGCTCAAAACGGTCTTGCCCTCTGTGACATCGCGGAAGAGAATTATGACGCTGCGTTGGAGCATATAGAAAGCGGACTGGAAGAAGCCAGCGGTCAGGACAGGGAGAATCTCCTGTTCAATCAGATTGTAGTCTATGAGAAAAAGCTGGATTTTGCCCAGGCAAAAACTCTGATGACCTCTTTTCTGGAGGAATTTCCGGATAACGAGGCGGCAGTGAGGGAGAATCAGTTTCTGCAGAGCCGGTGACAGGCAGGGGCTTCCGGGAGGCAGTGGCCTGAAAAGGCAGGTTTCCGATCATTGTTCAGAAGGAGAAGTATGACAGAACCATATGAATTAAAAGAAGAAACAGAACGGCTGATCCTGGTGGGTGTCCAGGAACAGGCGGGAGACGATACGGAAGATTCCGTCTATGAGCTGGGCGAACTGGTGCAGACTGCCGGGGCAGAAGTCGTCGGCACGATGATCCAGCGGAGAGAAAGGATCCATCCGGGCACATATATCGGAAAGGGCAAGATCGAGGAGGTCCGGATGATGGCGGACGCTCTGGAAGCCACGGGAATTGTCTGTGACGATGAACTTTCCCCGGCTCAGATGAACAATCTGCAGCAGGAACTGAATCTGAAGGTGATGGACCGAACCCTGGTGATTCTGGATATCTTTGCCAGACACGCGGTGACCAGTGAAGGAAAGATCCAGGTGGAACTGGCACAGCTTCGTTACCGTGCGGCGCATCTGAAAGGTCTGGGACGTTCTCTTTCCAGGCTGGGCGGCGGGATCGGAACCCGCGGACCCGGAGAGAAAAAACTGGAAGTGGACCGCCGGAGGATTCATGACCGGATTGGACAGCTCAAAAGAGAGCTGGCGGAGGTGGTAAAACACCGGGAGCTGGTCCGCACGCAGAGAAAGCGGTCCAACAAAAAAGTGGCGGCGCTGACCGGTTATAGTTCCAGTGGTAAAAGTTCTATTGAAAATTATCTGACGAAGGCGGGGATTCTGGAGGATGCGAAGCTGTTTTCCACGCTGGATACGACGACACGGGTGCTGCAGCTTTACGGAAAACAGGAAATTCTGCTGACCGATACGGTCGGTTTCATCCGAAAACTCCCCCATCATCTGATCGACGCGTTTAAGAGCACTCTGGAGGAAGTCTGTTACGCGGACATCATCATCCATGTGGTGGATGCGTCCAATCCGCAGATGGAGACCCAGATGCGGGTGGTATATGAGACGCTGCGGCAGCTCAACGTAGAGAATAAGCCGGTGATCACTGTGTTCAACAAACAGGACAAGCTGAGCGAGAAGCGGACCTTTACCGATCCTGAGGCGGATTACGTGATCCTGACTTCCGCAAAAACCGGACAGGGAATGGAAGAACTGAAGCAGAAATTGGAGAAGCTGCTGCGGAAGAATCAGATTTATGTGGAACGGGTTTATCCCTACAGCCAGGCGGGAATTCTTCAGTTGATCCGAAAGCAGGGGGAATTACTGGAAGAAAAATACCAGGAGGATGGAATTGCCGTGCGGGCGTATGTTCCGAAAGAGATCTACGGAAAAGTGTGAAAGAACTGCCTATTGCCTAATAAAGGAGAAAGAGCTATAATTTGAATCAGAATGTAACCGTAAAGCGGTTGCGAAAAAGGGGAAGAGAGGAAAGACAAATGGCATTAAGCAAAGAATCGATCTGCGTCCAGGGCGGATGGCAGCCGAAAAACGGGGAAGCGAGAGTACTTCCGATTTATCAGAGCACCACATTTAAGTATGAGACAAGCGAGGAAATGGGAAAGCTGTTCGATCTGGAAGAAGAAGGCTATTTTTATTCCCGCCTTCAGAATCCTACCTGTGATATGGTAGCACAGAAAATCTGCGATCTGGAAGGCGGAGCTGCGGCAATGCTGACTTCCTCCGGGCAGGCGGCGACCCTTCTTGCAGTGACCAACATCTGTGAGGCAGGTTCTCATGTAATCTGCGCGGCGAAGGTATACGGCGGAACTTCCAATCTGCTCAGTGTTACACTGAAACGTTTCGGAATTGAGACCTCCCTGGTGGATCAGGATCTTCCGGCAGAGGAACTGGAGAAATATTTCAAACCGAATACAAGAGCCGTATTTGCCGAGACGATTTCAAATCCTGCAGGCGTGATCCTGGATATTGAAAAATTTGTCAAACTGGCACATGACCACGGGGTTCCGATGATCTGCGACAATACGTTTGCGACACCGATCAACTGCCAGCCTTTCAAATTTGGCGTGGACATCATCACCCATTCCACAACCAAATATATGGATGGACATGCGATGGCTGTGGGCGGAGCAATTGTGGATTCCGGAAACTTTGACTGGGAAGCTCATGCGGACAAATTCCCGGGACTGACCACACCGGACGAATCGTATCACGGAGTCGTGTATACAAAGAAATTCGGAAAGAAAGCATACATTACAAAAGCAACTGCTCAGCTGATGCGCGATATGGGAGCCTGCCAGTCCCCACAGAACGCATTTCTGACAAACATTGGTCTTGAAACCCTGCATCTGCGCATGGAGAGACATTGCCAGAACGCACAGAAGGTGGCAGAATTCCTTGCGAACCATCCGAACGTTGCGTGGGTAGAATATGCAGGACTGAAAGACGACAAATACCATGCACTGGCTGAAAAATACATGCCGAACGGAACCTGCGGTGTCCTCTGCTTCGGACCGAAAGGCGGACGCGACGGCGCAATGCAGTTCACCAATGGACTGAAAATGATCTCCATCGTGACACATGTAGCTGATGCCCGCTCCTGCGTTCTGCATCCGGCAAGCCATACCCACCGCCAGCTCAACGACCAGCAGCTGATAGAAGCAGGCGTGCTTCCGGATCTGATCCGGCTTTCTGTGGGAATCGAAAACGCGGATGATATCATTGCGGATCTTGATCAGGCACTGAATGCGATCCAGGCGTAACAACGGATGAATGTCCAGCCTTTTGGTGTAAGGCGGACGAAAAACTCCCTGGACGGGTGGCATACATGTACGGCGGGCGGCTGCCGGAAGACGGAAAATCTAACCGCTCCGGAACCGCTCGGATCGGGTACCGGAGCGATTCGACAGGAAAGCTTTATGCTTTCCCATCTCAGCGCTCCTCAGACTCCGGGCTTGAAGCCCTGCGTCTGCCCCGGTCCGAGCGGCCCCGGAACGCTAAGATTTTCTCGTCTCCCCGCAGCCGCCCGCCGTACACGTATGCCACCCGTTCAGGGAGTTTTTCGTCCGCTTTGATACTCTTTCCCGCAGAGAATCCCGAAAAAATCTTGACATGCTACCAAAAGAATGGTATGGTAAAAACAGTTATACGACTGACGGATTTAAGTGGAATTGACCACGGGAAGTATAATGCAATCATAAGCCGACCGTCTGGGCACTTTCATGGATGTCCGGATCGTGGGCTTTTTTCTATGGAAAAAACCGCGTTTCGGAACAGAGTGAAGGCAACATATCACCGCATGAAAACAGAAAAAAGGAGAAAAACACATGAAAATGGTATCACTGGAACAGGAACTGAAGAGCAATTCTTATCCTGGAAGAGGCATTGTAATCGGAAGAACTGCGGATGGAAAGAAGGCGGCAGCCGGATATTTCATCATGGGACGCAGCGAGAACAGCCGTAACCGTATTTTTGTGGAAGAGGGAGAGGGCATCCGCACGCAGGCGTTTGACCCGTCAAAACTCCAGGACCCGAGCCTGATCATTTACGCTCCGGTGCGGGTATTGAAAAATCAGACGATCGTGACCAACGGTGATCAGACGGATACCGTCTATGAAGGTCTGGAAAAAGGGCTGACCTTCGAACAGTCTCTGCGAAGCCGTGAGTTTGAGCCGGACGCGCCGAACTATACACCGCGTATTTCCGGTGTTCTGCAGGTGGAAAACGGAACTTTCAGTTACGCTATGTCCATTCTGAAGAGCAATAACGGGGATCCGGCACAGTGCAACCGTTATACCTTTGATTATACCAACTGCGTGGCGGGAGAAGGTCATTTCATTCATACCTATATGCATGACGGAAATCCACTGCCGAGTTTTGAGGGTGAGCCAAAGCTGGTGGAAATCCCGGATGATATTGACGCGTTTACCCATCTTCTGTGGAACAGCCTGAATGAGGACAATAAAGTTTCTCTCTTTGTACGGTATATTGACATTGAGAGTGGAAATTATGAAACCAGAATCGTGAACAAAAATCGGAAATAAGGAGGAAATGACCGATGAAAGAATTACAGTTAAAATACGGATGCAACCCAAACCAGAAACCGTCCAGAATCTATCTGGCAAACGGAGAGGATCTTCCGATCGAAGTGCTGAGCGGCCGTCCGGGTTATATCAACTTCCTGGATGCATTCAACGGCTGGCAGCTGGTGCGTGAGCTGAAAAAAGAGACAGGCCTTCCGGCGGCAACTTCTTTCAAACATGTTTCTCCGGCAGGAGCAGCGGTAGGACTTCCGCTGTCTGAGACACTGAAGAAGATCTACTGGGTGGACGATATGGGCGACCTTTCCCCGCTGGCATGCGCATATGCCCGTGCAAGAGGCGCTGACCGTATGTCTTCCTTTGGTGATTTTATTGCTCTTTCCGATGTCTGCGACAAGGACACCGCTTCCCTGATCAAACGTGAGGTATCCGACGGAGTGATCGCTCCGGGATATACTGATGAAGCGTTGGAAATCCTGAAGGCAAAGAAGAACGGAAATTACTGTGTGATTAAAATCGATGAGAATTATACACCGGCTCCCCTGGAACATAAAGAAGTGTTCGGCGTGACCTTTGAGCAGGGCCGTCAGGAACTGCCGATCAATGACGAGCTGCTGTCCAACGTGGTGACAGAAAACAAGGAACTTCCGGCAGAGGCGCTGAGAGATCTGAAAATCGCTCTGATCACATTGAAATATACCCAGTCCAACTCGGTCTGCTTTGTAAAAGACGGACAGGCAATCGGTGTAGGAGCAGGACAGCAGTCCCGTGTACACTGTACAAGACTTGCCGGACAGAAGGCTGACAACTGGTTCCTGCGCCAGTGCCCGAAAGTACTGGATCTTCAGTTTGTGGATGGTATCCGCCGCGCGGACAGAGACAATGCCATCGACGTATATATCGGAGAGGAATACATGGATGTTCTGGCAGACGGCGCGTGGGAAAAGATCTTTAAGGTAAAACCGGAAGTTTTCACCAGAGAAGAGAAACGCGCATGGCTGGATCAGATGACCGGCGTAAGTCTTGGTTCTGACGCGTTCTTCCCGTTCAGTGACAATATCGAGCGCGCAAAGAAGAGCGGTGTGCAGTACATCGCAGAGCCGGGCGGCTCCGTGCGTGATGACGCAGTCATTGAATGCTGCAACAAATATAACATGGCAATGGCGTTCACTGGCATTCGTCTGTTCCATCACTAAAATACAGAAAAATATTCCATAAAAAGAGCTGCCGCACGTTGCTGATAACAAACGTGCGGCAGCTCTTTTCTCTAGAGGGTGTTCGTCAGATATCCTGTGTCATCTGACCGCTGTTTCTTTTTATGTACACAAGCGATTTTTAACACGATCCAGTTCGCTTCAGACAGATAATCTTACAGAACGTAGTCAGGTTTTGTGAATTTCATTTCCAGAGGATTCTGACGTTCGATCTCGTTGAAAATGGCAATCTCAGCTTTGACATGCTCCGGTTTCATAAACAGCTCAGCGCCGTTTACCAAATGATCATAGAATGCGTGGTAGAACCGATTGGAACATCTGGTAAAGGAGTTCCATACATCCGCAGCCAGCGGAACGGTTTCCTCATGCCATACAATGTGATTGTCGCAGTAGGAAGGAGATCCGTCTTCTTTATGAAGGGATTTGTGATCCAGAACTGGTTCCGGTGTTTCGCTGTCCAGGAAATACTTGTACAGGATTTTGTCGTTGTAAACGCGCATGGTTCCGTGGGTACCGTAGATACGGAAAAGCGGCGTTTCGGAAGCGTAAGCATCGGAAGGATTGACCTCCATCTCGTAGCGGACGCCGTTGCTGTATTCCATAATGCAGAACATATAGTCCTCAGCGTCTCCGACGGAATTCCAGATTGCCATATGGGAATAGATTTTCGGAATTTCATCAGAATTCGCCAGATGCATGATCTGCTCGATGGAATGAGCGGCATTGTTGCGCATGGAACCGCCCTCGCGGTACAGCAGTGTCTGCCAGTCATAACGGCGTGCAAAAGAATTCTGGCAGGCTTTGACCAGTTTTACATCACCGATCACCTTTTTCTCCAGAAGTTCATGCATCTTGATGTAGTAATCATTGTAACGATACTGATGGAAAATGGTAAAGACAACATTATTTTTCTTTGCGGTATCGATCAGATCCTGAACCATCTCCGGTGTTTTGCACAAAGGTTTCTCACACAGAACATTGAATCCATGTTCCAGCAGATCCTTGGTGATCGGGTAGTGCAGATCTGAGTAAGATGCATTGACTACGAAGTCCAGATCCTTGCGATCGAACAGTTCGGTGTAGGAATGGTAGGTGTCGCAGCCGAAATCCTTTTTCGCAGCCTCTGCGCGGGCGGGATCGTTCTCTACCACAGCGACCACGTTACAGATGTCATTTTCAGGAGTCTTCAGAAATGCTCCGTGGATGTCACAGCCGCTTCGTCCGTAGCCAATGATGGCAACATTGAGTTTCTTCATTTTTTACTGCCTCCTTGTCGATTTTTCTTATACTCATCATACCATATTTCAAGAAAAGAATATATCATTTTTTTATTAAATTTCCGTACTTTTTCAACAATAAAGGATAGAACAGGGAAATGAGCAGAAATTTGTCAAGATAAGAGAAAAATGTTACTTTGTTTTTCAAAGCGTTGAAGAATGCCATCGTTCAGATAGCGAAACAGTTATCGAACATTTTCAATTTTATGGAAGCTTCTGGAATTAAGAGGAATCTTGTGATAGAATAAGAGAAGATTTTGATGTGGAACTTTTTTGCAGAATTCTCGAATATCGGAATGGGGGCTGACCCCGTGCATTTCCTGCAATGACTTGTCGGAAATGTTAAGGGAAAAGTTCGACTTTGTGACAGAAAGGAAGTGTATCATCCATGCGCTTGATGGAATTTAAAATGGAACGAAAAGGTTTGCTGACGGAAGGACAGGAAGTCCATGTAACAGAAAGCGCCCTTCCGACTTCCTATTATTATACGATCACGCCGGCCATAGCCATGAGCAAAAATTATCCCGCCTACGAACGCCTGAAATCGGAGACAGGGATTGTGCAGGAAGTAAAAGAGACAAGCCGGGGCTTTTATACCGTCGTCGCGTTTGACGAGGAGGAACCTGGAAGTTAGATTCCGGGGAGTGAAGTTTTGAATATTTTCCGGTGGGAAGAACCCGGAAAAGGAGAGGCTACAGGAAATGAGTACAGAACAGAATATGAATACAACACAGGAAACGGGCACGGCACAGAAAGTAGGGACAACCCAGGTTCACACCATCGCTCCGGTATATGACGAAAATTCCAGAATCCTGATCCTTGGGAGCTTCCCTTCGGTGAAATCCCGGGAGCAGGGATTTTTTTACGGGCACCCGAGAAACCGGTTCTGGAAGGTGCTGGCAGGGATCACAGAGGCTCCGGTTCCTGTTGCTGTGGAAGAAAAGAAGAATTTCCTTCTGGAACACCGGATCGCCGTGTGGGATGTAATTGCCGCATGTACGATCCGGGGATCCAGCGATTCCAGCATCCGTGATGTGGTGCCGGTGGACCTGACACCAATCCTTGAGACGGCGAAGATTCAAAGGATTTTTACCAACGGCAGTACCTCAGACCGTCTGTACCAGAAATATCTGAAGCCCGCCACCGGCATGGAAGCGGTACGGCTTCCTTCCACCAGCCCGGCAAACGCTGCATTTTCTTATGAACAATTATGTGAAGAGTGGAAGATATGCTTGTCTTTTCTGAAAGATTGAGTATACTATATATTCAGGAGGAAAATCGGATGAAAGAGTACGAAGCGGTATGGGAAATTTTTAATTCCTGTGCCAATAATCAGATGAGAGACGTCTTTTTTGAAGAACTGGAACTGGAAGATCCGGAGCAATATATTCTTGAGAAATTCAAGGATAAGGAGCTGAAATATGAAAAAAGCGTACAGGAGGATGGAACGATCGTGTTTGATATCACGACTTCCGGAATCCGGCAGAGATATTCGTTCACCGAAATCTGATCCTGCCAATCGGAAAAACGGAAGAAAAAGGAGATGTTCATGAGCGAAGAGTATACCACACATACCCATGTACAGGAGGATGGAACGCTGCTTACGCATACCCACGGCGAAGACCATGAGCATGCGCACGATCATGGGGTAGACCATGGACATATGCACAGCCATGGCGAAGGCCATGGCCATACACACAGCCATCAGCATACGAAAGCTGTGCTGAACCGTCTGTCCCGGGCGATCGGCCACCTGGAATCCATCAAACGCATGGTGGAAGAAGGAAGGGACTGCAGCGAAGTTCTGGTACAGCTTTCCGCGGTGAAAGCGGCCATCAACAATACAGGAAAAATCATCCTGGAAGATCATATTGAACACTGTATCGTGGATGCAGTGGAACATGGAGACCGGGAAGCGATCACTGAACTGAACAAGGCGATCGACCGGTTCGTAAAATAAGAAAACAAAAAGAAAAGAGGAACAGAAAAATGGCAAAAGAATGCAACAGCACATCCTGCACCAAAGAGAGCTGCGAAGGATGTCCAAGTAAGGCAAAACCGGATTTTCATGTGGATCTGAACAAAGATTCCAGTATTGCGCATGTGATCGGAGTCGTCAGCGGAAAGGGCGGAGTAGGAAAATCCATGGTAACGGCTTCCCTGGCAAATCAGATGGCGAAGGCAGGATACCGTGTGGGGATTCTGGACGCTGATATTACAGGACCGTCCATCCCGAAAATGTACGGACTGAAAGGACCGGCGCAGGTGGATGACAACGGCGTTTATCCGATGGTAACGGAAAACGGGGTCAAGGTAATGTCCATCAACCTTCTGCTGCCGGGCGAGGAAGAGCCGGTTATCTGGAGAGGACCGATCATTGCGAACACGGCAAAACAGTTCTGGACAGACGTCGTATGGGGAGAACTGGATTATCTGTTTGTGGATATGCCGCCGGGAACCGGTGATGTGCCGCTGACGGTCTTCCAGTCGCTGCCGGTGGACGGTATCGTGATCGTCTCCTCCCCGCAGGATCTGGTGCGCATGATCGTCATGAAGGCATATAAGATGGCACAGATGATGAACATTCCGGTACTTGGTATCGTGGAAAACTACAGCTATGTGGAATGTCCGGACTGCGGAAAGAAGATTTACATTTTCGGAGAGAGCCATATCGATGAGATCGCTGCAGAACTGTCTCTGCCGGTGCTGGGCAAGATGCCGGTATGTCCGGAATATGCTTCCGCTGTGGATCAGGGCGGTTTCGGCCGTGTGGATAACGATTATCTGAGTGATCTGCAGAGCGTATTGAAGTAAAACCGCATAACCGTTCAGCCGGCTGAACGGTTCAAAACCGGGGACAAAACACAGAAAATCTTGCGCAGTTTCGGCGGTTGATTTGAGCATTGCTTCCAAGAATATTCAACGGACGGAGAAAAAGGGAAAAAGTTTCGTTGTAAAAAACTTTTAAAAAACCTGTAAAAAACTATGAAAATGCACAAAAAAGTCCTGGGTTGCAGGAAAAATGCAAGGAACGCAGAATGATTGACAAGGCATAAGCATAGTGGGATAATAGGGAAAACCTGAAAACAAGCAGGCTTTTGAAGAGAGGTGGAAAGAATGCTCAACAGTAAAGTAAAGTTCAACAGCGCAGACGAGGTAAAAGAATTCGTGACTGCCGCATCAAAATGTGATTTTGATATCGATATTTTTTACAATCGTATCATCATTGATGCAAAGTCTCTGCTTGGAATCCTTAGCATGGATCTGACCCGCAATCTGAACGTACGTTGCTATGGAGAGAACAGTGAATTCAACCGTACTTTGCAGAAGTTTGCTGTCGCATAGAAACTCTGCAGCCGGTACAGGACGCCGGAGCAAGATAACAATCGACAGAGAAAAGCTTTGAGAGAGGCTGTTGCATGAAGTGCAGCAGCCTCTCTTTTTGAATAAAGGAGAGAAGATTGGAAGAGAAGAAAAAGCGGATCCTGATATCCGTGAGAAATCTGGTGGAATTTCTGCTCCGCAGCGGAGACCTGGACGACCGCAGGGGCGGCGTCGCGGACAAGGACGCCATGCAGGCGGGGACAAGAGCCCATCAGAGGATCCAGAAGAAAATGGGGCCGTTTTATCAGGCGGAGGTACCGCTGGCATTTGAAAAAGAATATGAAAACTTTGTCCTCAAGGTGGAAGGCAGGGCGGATGGGATCCTGGAGCAGCCGGACGGATTTATGGTAGAGGAGATCAAAGGTACATTTCGGGAGCTGGAGCTTCTGGAAGAGCCGGTTCCGGTCCATCTGGCACAGGCGAAATGTTATGCGTTTCTCTATGGTCTGGAAAAACACCAGGAGTCCATGCGGGTGCTGATGACCTACTGCCGTCTGGAGACGGAGGAAGGGAAGAAGATGGAGCCGCTGACGAAAGAGGATGTAAAGCCGGAAACTTCCAATCAGAAGATCCGCCATTTCAGCTTTACTTATTCCATGAAAGAACTGGAAGTATGGTTCGACGCCCTTCTGGATGAGTATTACCAGTGGGCGGAATTTCAGTTCCAGTGGCAGAAACAGAGGGATGCTTCGATGCAGGGGCTGGAATTCCCGTTCCCCTACCGTCCGGGACAGAGGGACCTGGTCAGTGGGGTTTACCGTACCATCCTGAGAAGGAAAGAATTGTTTGTACAGGCGCCCACCGGCATCGGAAAGACCATGTCCACCGTATTTCCCGCGGTACGTGCGCTGGGAGAAGGCCATGGGGACAAGATTTTCTATCTGACGGCAAAGACCATCACAAGGACGGTGGCGCAGGAGGCGTTTGCGATCCTGCAGGAAAAAGGGCTGAAGATCAAGGC